>Ga0196963_10000035_pt1 | contig 216562 bp, 192 predicted proteins | sample S1_5metaG_FD_148600 | JGI IMG/M metagenome (GOLD analysis project Ga0196963, IMG submission 148600) | Soil microbial communities from Anza Borrego desert, Southern California, United States - S1_5 | ecosystem: Environmental > Terrestrial > Soil > Desert | place: USA: California | collected...
GTAATCAAGAAAACCAAGAAAAAAATATTCGAGCTGGCCCATGAAAAGGGTTACCGTTCCAACTATTTCGCCCGCAACCTGCGCAATCAACGCACCGAAACCATCGGCGTTATCGTACCCAGGCTCAACAGTTATTTTATGGCCACCGTTATTTCCGGTATGGAAAGCGTGGCCAACAACAGCGGTTACAACCTCATCATCAGCCAATCGTCTGAATCGGTGGAGAAAGAAAAAGCCAATGCGCGGACCATGTTCAACAACCGCGTGGACGGTTTGCTGGTATCATTGGCATACGACACGGACGATATCGAACACTTTGAAATGTTCTTCAAAAAAAATGTTCCACTCATATTTTTCGACCGCGTGGAAGAGCATAAGAACTGCACCAATGTATTAATAGATAACAGGAAGGCCGCTTACGAAACCACCAAACACCTGATAGAACAAGGCTGCACCAGAATTGCCCATATAACGGCCACGCCCAAGCGAAACGTGTACGTAGACCGCCTGCAGGGCTATAAACAGGCGCTGTCAGACCACGACATACCCTTTAGGGAAGAATATATTATTATAAACAATCTGAGCCAGGAGGCCGGCGCCGAAGCCGCAGACATCATCAGGCAAATGGATCAGATGCCCGACGGTGTGTTTGTATCGAACGACAACTGCGCGGTGAGCTGCATGCTCTCGCTGAAACAGGCAGGCATCAGGATACCCGAGGACATTGCATTTGCAGGATTTAACAACGACCCTGTGTGTAAAGTGATCGAGCCCAACCTTACTACCATCAATTATCCCGGATATGAGATGGGAGAAGTGGCTGCCAGGAACCTGATCAACCACCTGAACGGCAGCTCGCCCCTGCATTCCACCAATACGATTGTATTGCGTTCCGAATTGATCGTGCGTGCCTCTTCAAAAAGGATCTAAGTCGAAACATTCGAATCAGACCCACTCATACTCAAACCCAAGCCTTGCGCATACCAACGAGTACATACCTGCTGCTGCTAACGGTGTCCCTGCATACTGCCGTGTGCGCCGAAGATGGTTACCAGCTATGGTTGCGCTACCACGCAATTGACAATCCCGCCTTGCTATCTAAATACCGCTCGGCCATTACCGGCATTTACGTCAATAAAAGCTCACCCGGTTTAAATGCAGCCGCAGAAGAACTGCACAAGGGACTGAAAGGATTGCTTGGAAAAAAACTGCCATTCGTCAACAAATTACAGCAAGGCGTCGTAGTGGCTGGAACACCTGCTTCCTTGCCGATGCTTTCTTCTTTTTCGTTACAGGAAAAACTGGCTACAGCGGGCAAGGAAGGATTTGTGATCGTTTCAACCAAAACAGGTGATAAGAAAATAATTGTCATCGCAGCCAACTCCGATATCGGGGTGCTGTATGGCAGCTTTCATTTTTTAAGGCTGCTGCAAACACAGCAGGACATAGCTTTATTATCTGTTACCAGTGCGCCCATGCTGCAATTGCGCATGCTGAACCACTGGGATAACCTTGACCGCTATGTGGAACGGGGTTATGCCGGTATATCTATCTGGGACTGGCACCGCCTGCCGGACTATATGGATTTACGTTACAAAGATTACGCAAGAGCCAATGCATCTATCGGCATCAATGGCACCGTGCTGACCAATGTCAACGCCAATGCACATGCGCTCACCAGCATGTATTTGCAAAAAGTAAAAGCGCTGGCCGATGTATTCCGTCCGTATGGTATAAAAGTCTACCTGACCGCGCGGTTCAGCGCTCCGGTGGAAATTGGCGGGCTTGCCACCGCGGACCCTTTGAATGAAACAGTACGCGCATGGTGGAAACAGAAGGCCCGGGAAATATATACGCTGATTCCCGACTTCGGTGGCTTTTTGGTAAAGGCCAATTCCGAAGGACAGCCGGGACCGCAGCACTATGATCGCACACATGCAGATGGCGCCAATATGCTGGCCGAAGCTGTCGGCCCTCATGGAGGCATTGTAATGTGGCGCGCATTCGTGTACAGCAACGAAACGCCGGAAGACCGCTTTAAACAGGCATACAATGAATTCAAACCGCTGGACGGGCAATTCCGCAATAATGTATTGGTGCAGGTAAAAAATGGGCCGATAGATTTTCAACCGCGAGAGCCATTCCATCCCTTGTTCGGATCAATGCCGCGCACACCACTGATGATGGAGTTTCAATTGACGCAGGAATACCTCGGCTTTGCCACCCACCTGGTATACCTGCCTGTTCTATTCAAGGAAGTACTGGACACAGATACGCATGTGCAAGGTAAGAACTCCACTGTTGCCAGGATAATTGATGGCAGCCTGCAAAAACAATCGCTCACCGGTATGGCAGCCGTTGCCAATATCGGCAATGAGCGCAATTGGACCGGTCATGTTTTCGGGCAGGCCAATTGGTATGCGCTCGGCAGGCTTGCGTGGGACCATCGCCTGTCTTCTGCAGTGCTTGCCGAGGAATGGATCCGGCAAACATTTTCCAACAACAAAACCTGCATCGATACTATACAAAAGATGATGTTGCTGTCGCACGAAGCAGTCGTAAATTATATGACACCGTTGGGGCTGCACCACATCATGGGCTATGGTCATCATTACGGTCCCGCTCCCTGGTACGACAAAGCTCCCCGCGCGGATTGGAACCCGGTGTATTTTCACCGTGCAGATAAAAACGGCATTGGCTTCGACCGTACCGCGGCGGGCAGTAATGCATTGTCGCAATATGCGCCGGCACTCAGTGCGCAATATGCCGACATCAACCGTTGTCCTGATAAATTTTTATTGTGGTTTCATCATGCCGGGTGGAACCACCGCATGCAATCGGGCCGTACTTTGTGGAAGGAACTTTGTTCTAAATACAACGAAGGCGTTGAGCAAGTGAAGTGGATGGGAAAGGCCTGGGAAAGCGTGCGGGATTTTATAGATGCAGAAAGGTTCGGGCAGGTGCGCATGCTGCTGGCCATTCAACTGAAGGAAGCAGTGTGGTGGCGCGATGCCTGCCTGTTGTACTTTCAGACATTTTCGGGCGAACCCATTCCCGCGGAGTATGAACAACCCGCGCATGGATTACAATATTATAAGGAACTTCATTTCCCGTACGCACCGGGCAATTGAAGCTTTTTAAACCTGGTTACACATGGATACTACAAAACAGAGAGTGGCCATCGTTACTGGAGGAGGATCGGGCATAGGCCTGTCGATTGCGGAAAAATTCACGCAGCATGGCATTACTACGGTTATTGTTGGCCGTGATGAAGGAAAGCTGGCTTGCGCAAAGGCAAAGCTGGGGCCGCATTGCATTCCCATTGTTTGCGACCTTAGTGACCTTTCGGCATTGCCTACGCTTGTCGACAAACTTGCGGGGCAATTCGGGCACATCGATATCCTGGTGAACAACGCAGGCGTGAACATGAAAAAAGATTTTGCAGATGTTACAGACGAAGAGTTCAACGAAGTCATGCTCATCAATGTAAACGCGGTTTTTGCGCTTTCGCGTGAAGTGGTAAAGAACATGATGCAGAACGGCGGCGGGTCTATCATCAATATCAGCTCCATGGCCTCCCAATACGGCATACCTAAGGTGATTGCATATACCGCGTCCAAATCGGCCATCGAAGGGATGACCCGGGCCATGGCGGTAGAGCTTTCGCCACGGGGCATTCGCGTGAATTGCATAGCGCCGGGATTCATCGCTACCGATATGTCGGCCAAGGCGCTGAATGGCGACCAGGAGCGCAAGCAAAAAGTATTATCGCGCACACCCATGGGCGAGATGGGAAATCCCGGCGACATAGCAGAAGCCGCATTATTCCTGGCTTCTGACGCGTCGAGGTACATTACCGGCGTTGTATTACCGGTTGACGGCGGAAACTCCATTGGATTTTAAATGCAATAATTTAAACCATGCGTGCAGGCAAACGCATATTCATCAGCTGCTTCGCATTGCTTGCAAGCTTACCGCTCCTTTGCCAGGTACTCATCAGTGAAAGAATGGAGCCAGGAAGTTTTTCTATTGTTGCAGGCCAGGTGGCTGCTGCCATCGTGGTCGATTCAAATGATCATATACTGGTGCAAAAAACCGCTGCATTATTTCAGCAGGATATCGGGAAAGTAACAGGCATTCGGCCTGCGCTGGTACATTCCATACCATCCATTGCCAAACACATTATCATAATAGGTTCCATCGACCGGTCTGGCCCGGTGCGTGCATTAATTGGCAGCTCTAAAATGGACGTCGCCAACACCAGGAACAAATGGGAGGCAAGCCAGATACAAGTGGTCAACAAACCCTTTGCCGGTGTTGAGCATGCATTGGTGATTGCGGGCAGCGACCGGCGCGGAACTGCTTTCGGTGTATTCGACCTATCGCGACAGATGGGCGTTTCGCCCTGGCATTGGTGGGCCGATGTGCCGGTAAAAAAGAAAACCGGTCTGTATGTTAGCAAAGATGTTTTTAAAACAGATGCTCCTGCAGTAAAATACCGTGGCATTTTTATCAACGATGAGGCGCCTGCGTTGAGCGGATGGTCCCGCGAAAAATTCGGCGGTTTCAATCACAAGTTCTATGAAAAGGTATTTGAGCTGATGCTCAGGCTTAAAAGCAATTATTTATGGCCGGCGATGTGGGGCAATGCTTTTTACGACGATGATTCCCTGAACAGGCAACTGGCGGATGATTATGGAATTGTCATCGGCACTTCTCACCACGAGCCGTTGATGCGTGCGCATGATGAATGGAGAAGGTATGGAAAGGGAAAATGGAATTACGATAGCAATGAAGTGAGATTAAAATCATTCTGGAAAGAAGGGTTGCTGCGCACTGGCAACACCGAAAAAATTGTAAGCATTGGCATGCGCGGTGACGGCGACGAGCCCATGACGCAAGGCACTGCCATTGCCTTACTGGAAAGGATTGTACACGACCAACGCGCCATTATAGAAGATGTTACCGGCAAGCCGGTGCCTGAAACACCGCAATTGTGGGCACTGTACAAGGAAGTGCAGGATTATTACGACCAGGGGATGCGGGTGCCCGACGACGTTACATTATTGCTGTGCGACGATAACTGGGGCAACATCCGAAGGCTGCCTCTATTGGATGCAAAACCAAGAAAGGGCGGCTATGGCATCTATTATCATTTCGATTATGTAGGCGGGCCCAGGAATTACAAATGGCTCAACACAAATAATCTTGCTCGGGTATGGGAACAAATGCACCTGGCCTGGGAATACAATGCAAGACAGATCTGGATCGTGAACGTTGGAGATATCAAGCCGATGGAACTGCCGATTTCCTTTTTCCTGGATTATGCCTGGAACCCCAATAACATTCAGGCAAAAGATATTCCCGCTTACTATACCCGGTGGGCTAAAGAACAATTTGGCGAACAGGGTGCGGTGTCAATCGGCAGGATGTTGTCGCAATATGCACAGCTGAGTAGCCGTCGCAAACCGGAATTGTTATCGCATGATACGTACAATTATGCTGAATGGGACCGCGTATCAAAGGAATTTGCCGCGCTGAAAGATTCCGCGGAACGGTGGAATTCAATCTTACCCGAGCCATACCGCGATGCTTACTTTCAATTGGTACTTCATCCCATACAGGCCCTGGGCAACCTGCACAATATGTACTATGCCGTTGCCCGCAATCATTATTATGCACGGCATAAGGATACCGTCGCGAACAAATATGCAGCAGCGGCAAAGCATTACTTTGAGCTCGACTCAGTAATTACGCTGCGGTATCACCAGTTGGGTGGCGGCAAGTGGAATCACATGATGTCGCAAACCCATATCGGTTACACTTACTGGCAGCAACCGCCGGTAAACAAAATGCCGGAAATAAAATATGTACATCCTGACTCGGCACGTGTGCAAAACTGGGTGAGCATGCCGGCAAGAAATGCCAAAGAATGGATACCCAAAAATTACCGGGGCAATGTATTCTACCAGTCGAACAGTCATGTTTCCATGGAAGCTGAAAACTATTCCCGTGCGGTAAACGGCAAGGGCATTCAATGGACGGTCATTCCCGGTATTGGCAAAACAGGGTCGGGACTGTGCGCTTTTCCTGTAACTGCTCCCGCGCAATCGCCAGGTGGCAGCAGTCCTCACCTTGCCTACGACGTATATGTTTCCGACAAGGGCACAGCTACCATTTACGCATACTTCTCCCCCACGCTCAACTTTCATAACAGCGACAGCGGACTGCAATACGCCATCTCCGTCGATGATGAAGCGCCGCAGATCATTTCCGTGAACAAGGATGATAACAAATTAAAGACCTGGGAACAATGGGTAGCGAATAATATCATTATAAAAACATCCACGCACAATATTACAATACCGGGAAAGCATGTAGTAAAGTTCTGGCTGGTAAATCCCGGTTTGGTATTGCAAAAATTAGTATTGGACTTCAGCGTGCCAGGTCCATCGTACCTCGGGCCGCCCGAAACAAAAATGAATTAATATGAAACGATCAATTTTCCTGTTGTTGGCAGCGGCAATGCTCCTGCAATCGAACTCACTGCAGGGTCCAGATCAACCGAAAGGATTGAAAGATCATTATCAAAACTATTTTACCATAGGCGTCGCGGTTTCTCCGCAGGCACTGAAAACCGACGAGGCCCGGTTGATCCTTGCACATTTCAATAGCATGACGGCTGAAAATGCAATGAAAATGGGTCCCATCCATCCACGGGAAAATTTTTACAATTGGGCGCCCGCGGATTCGATCGCGGCATTTGCCAAACGAAACAACATGAAATTGCGCGGTCATACGCTGTGCTGGCATAACCAGGCGCCGCGTTGGTTTTTTACCGACTCCGCAACGGGCAAGCCTGTTACGAAAGAAGTGTTGCTGCAACGGATGAAGGATCACATTACCACAGTGGTAAAAAGATACAAGGGAACCATCTATGCCTGGGACGTAGTGAACGAAGCCATCTCCGACAGGCGCGATGAATTTTACCGCAACTCCGAATTCTATAAAATCTGCGGTGAAGAATACATCGCAAGGGCTTTTCAATTTGCGCACGAAGCAGACCCCAATGCACTGCTGTTCTATAATGATTACAACGAGATCGATCCCGTGAAAAGAGAAAAAATATTCCGCCTGGTAAAAAGGCTGAAAGACGCCGGCATACCCATACACGGCATCGGATTGCAGGGCCACTGGGCAATAAACGAACCATCGGAACAACAGCTCGACAGCACCTTGAAAAGGTTTTCGGAACTGGGATTGAACCTGCAAATTACAGAGATGGACATTTCAGTATATCCCAAAGAGCACAATGCAAGGGAAAGAAAAGCCGAAGACGCCGACACCACATTTAGCACAAAAAAAGAACAACAGCAACTCGAAGTTTACAAAATGTGCTTCCGTCTTTTCAGAAAATACAAGCACGCAATTACCAACGTTACTTTCTGGAATATTTCCGACAGGCATAGCTGGCTGGATAATTTCCCGGTGACCGGAAGAAAAGATTATCCCCTGCTTTTCGACAAAGACCTCAAACCCAAAAAGGTTTACTGGGAAGTAGTGAAGTTTTAAAATATTGATTATGAAAAAAATATTCCTGCTATTATTGTTGATAACAACCAGAGTTGGTATGATCGCACAAAACCGCATCACCTTGCACGCCGACAAAGGAAGGGACACCATCAGCCGTAATATTTACGGGCATTTTGCAGAGCACCTCGGGCGCTGCATTTACGGCGGCTTGTATGTAGGTGAAAAAAATACCAGTATCCCTCACAAAGACGGCGTACGGCTGGACATCATCGAAGCGCTGAAAAAACTAAAGGTGCCCGTATTGCGCTGGCCAGGCGGATGTTTTGCGGACACCTATCATTGGCGCGACGGAATAGGGCCGAAAGAAAAACGGCCTTCCATCCTGAACGTGTGGTGGGGCAATGTCCGCGAAGACAACAGCTTTGGCACCAATGAATTCCTGAATATGTGCGAACTGCTCGGCGCGGAGCCATATCTAAGTGGTAATGTCGGCAGTGGCACGCCACAGGAGCTGGCAGACTGGGTAAAGTACACTACCCATCCCAGTGGCACCAGCCCCATGCCGGATTTGCGCGCACAAAATGGAAGGGCCAATCCATGGAAGGTAAAGTACTGGGGCATTGGCAACGAAGCATGGGGATGCGGCGGCAATATGAAAGTGGAATACTATGCCAATATCTACAGGCAGTTCGTAACGTTCATGACCAATTGGAACAACAGCGATGGACTATATCGTATTGCATCCGGCGCCAGCGACGATGATTATCATTGGACGGAAGTACTGATGAAAGAATTGCCGGCTGGTTTGTACGATGCCCTTGCCTTGCATCATTACTCGGTGATAGACTGGAACAAGAAAGGTCCATCCACTACATTTTCCGAACAGGAATATGTTGCCACCATGACAAAGGCGGTTTTAATGGAAGAACTTGTAACAAAGCACAGCGCTATCATGGACAAATACGATCCGCAAAAGAAAAAAGCATTGGTGGTAGATGAATGGGGCGGATGGTACGATGTGGAACCCGGTACCAACGGCGCCTTCCTTTACCAGCAAAACACCATGCGGGATGCGATGATCGCAGGCGTAACACTTAATATTTTCAACAACCATTGCGACCGTGTAAAGATGGCCAATCTTGCACAGATAGTTAACGTATTGCAGGCCGTTATACTCACAGACAAGGAAAAAATGGTCCTCACGCCCACTTACCATGTAATGGAAATGTACAATGTTCATCACGATGCATTAATGCTGCCGGTGGACGTACAGAGCGATAGTTATGAATTGGGCGGCTCACAACTGCAGGCGGTGTGGGCATCTGCTTCTAAAAATAAAAATGGCGTTACACATATTTCACTCGTAAACATCGTTGCCCGGAAAACGCAGGATGTTACCATCAACATCAAAGGCGCAACTTACCGGTCTGTTACCGGAAGAATACTCGCTTCTCCAAAGCTGCAGGACCATAATAGCTTTGAGCACCCTGGTAAAGTAAAGCCCGCGCCATTTACAGGCATGGTGCTAACCGGTAGCGACGTAACGGTAAAGATGCCGCCTTTCTCCGTGCTGGTGTTGGAATTGAAATAACAGGCCAATGGGCTTTTTAATTATTTTTACCGCCAATAGCTACTTATGACCATCCGCATTTTTGTAACAGGCGGCACTTTCGATAAAGAATACAATGAAATCACCGGCGAGCTATACTTCCAGGATTCGCATTTGCCTGAAATGCTGAAGCTGGGCCGTAACCTGGTGCACGTTGACATACGCACGCTGATGATGATCGACAGCCTGGAAATGACCGACCTGGACCGCGAGCTGATTGCGGAACACTGCATAGATGCGAAAGAAGACAGGATCATCATTACACATGGCACTGATACCATGGCTGAAACAGCGAGAGTGTTGGCGGAAAAGGTCAAGGGAAAAACAATTGTTATCACGGGGGCCATGATCCCCTATAAATTCGGCAGCTCCGACGGGCTCTTCAATTTGGGTAGCGCACTTGCTTTTGTGCAAACCCTTCCCCCAGGTGTATATGTGGTCATGAACGGCCGTTATTTCGATGCTACTAATGTGCGGAAAAACAAGGAGACAGGCGTCTTCGAGGAATTGAAAGAGCAATAGATTGCTCACATTTACGTCCGGCACCATCCTTGTACTAAAGAAGGTCTATTTTCTAATACTTAAAACCAAAGAATATGAAAAAGACCATCTTATCGTTCCTATGCATAGGGTGCACGGGCATGCTGATCGCACAGCAACCACATCCTAATACACACCAGGCGACACCAAATACTCAAAGTATAAACAACCAGATACCGCCTGCAAAACCCGCGAATACCAACACGAATAACAATAATAATAACAACACGGTAAGCCCGGCGCCGGTAACCAACGAGAACAACACAATTGGCAATACGCCGCCGGACAATAACCACAACACAGGCATGCCGTTGAACAATAACACAACAACTGCTACCTACAGTGTAACAGTTCCAACATCCGTTGAAACCTCTTTTAAAGCAGCCTATCCAATGGCAAGTACTGTAACCTGGCGTCAATCCGGCGACTGGTACAGCGCGCGGTATAAAGATGAGCATGGAAAACTGATGGAAGTGGCTTACCGCGAAGACGGCAAAACTTTTACAAGAGCTGCCAGTCCTTTATTGAGGACTTACGTTCCTGAAGAAGCAGTGAACAAGGCAGTTGAAATGTATGGCGCGAACATTTACGCCATCGCGCTTGTAAAAGGGTCTGAAGGTGATATGTATAATGTAACAGTTATCGAGAACGGTCAGTCCAAAACCTTGTGGATGAATGCAGACGGTAGCACGGTAATGAATCCTTACAGGACCGAAGAAGCCGAGCAATCGGCCGACGTGAACACCACTCAACCTGCAAACACCACCGAGGCAACTGAGCCGCAGGCAGCCCCGGCTGACAATAGCAACTCACCCGAAGAAGGTACTATACATGATCATGACCAGATGATGAGAGAGGAAATGGAAGACCAGCAACCGGTAATGCAGGAAGATGAACCTGTAGAGGTTGATGAAAGCACACGTTTGAACAGGGAAGGCATCAATAATGGTAAAGGTTCCGATGATGTGATGCCGGAAGAAGAATATGTTTATTAAAAAGTCGATGAGTCATAAAAACAATAGGTCATTGGGCAATATCCTGGTGACCTATTGTTTTATAACCTGATGACCGGACTGCCCGGTATCTTAATTTTACTGAATGGATCCGACACTTCAACAGGTACGTGATTTTGCGGATGCGGCGCATGGTGAACAAATGAGAAAATACAGCGATGACCGGTACATTGTTCATCCCGAACGCGTAATGCAACTGTGCAGCAAGATTACCAATGATGCTGCTGTGCTATCTGCCGCGTTATTGCACGACGTATTGGAAGACACCGAAGTAACAGCGCAGGAATTAGATGAATTCCTGCTCACTTTATTACCGCCGGCCGATGCAGCCCGCACCGTTCAATATGTAAAAGAATTGACGGATATATACACTAAAAAAAATTACCCGCAATGGAACCGCCGAAAACGCCGCTCAAAGGAGGCTGAGCGTTTAGAAAAAGCCAGTCCGGAAGCCCAGACCATTAAGTACGCCGATATTATTGACAATTGTCCCGAAATAGCAAGGGAAGACCCTGATTTTGCAGACCGGTATATTTCAGAATGCCGCGAACTATTGCGGAAAATGACGAAAGGCAATGAACAATTGAGACTGGAAGCAATGGACGCCGTTAATCGGGCAAAAAATCCTCAAGGGCTTTGAATGCAAGCCATTCCACCAATTTAACGAACAGGAAAGCCTGGATAATTCCTGCAATGCAAAACAGCGCGCCGTTTACCAATAATTTTCTTTCGGCGCTCGATTCATATTCTTGTTCGCTGGTAAATGGAGGCAGGCCAGCGTACCATCGCTTTACCCTGATGATTGCATAACAAATGCCTGCCAGTCCACCAAAAATGTAAAAATGATATGATCTTGCAAGAACGCTCCTCGCGACCATGTATACAATCACCGTTGCAATGCTTAGCACGCCCGTGATGCCGGCGCGCGTTTCCCTGTCGAGCCGCGGTACAAAAGATAGAATTGCGTAATAAATAATAAAGCAACCGATCAGCAACTCCGCTACTATCAGCAATATCGTGACTAGATATGCAAGGCCCATATTAGGTAATTTAAAAAACTTGCCGCAGTTTCACAGACTAATATACAAATTAGTTTGACCCGGATAGGATTGATATCGGACACGCACGGTTACCTCGACGAACAGGTATTCAAATATTTTAAAGGCTGCCACGAGATCTGGCATGCCGGCGACTTTGGAACGATAGCGCTCGCCGAAGAGCTGGCAAACAAAAGCGGGCTGCCCCTAAAAGGCGTATACGGCAATATCGACGGGTACGATGTAAGGAGCGTGTACCCCGAAAAATTATCCTGGCAGTGCGAAGATGTGAAAATATTTATGACGCATATCGGCGGGCATCCGGCGCGTTATGCACCAGGAATTAAACAATGGATTGTTCAACACCAGCCCAAAATATTCATCAGCGGGCATTCTCATATTTTAAAAGTGATATACGACAAAACGCTGGAATGCCTGCACATGAATCCCGGCGCGGCGGGCAAGCAGGGCTGGCATCTTGTAAGGACCATCATCACTTTCGCCATAGATGGAAACAATATTTTGGATTGCAAAGTAATTGAGTTGGGAAAAAGATAACTACAATAACCTGCCACTCACTTCCCGGAAGAAAACTTCCCTGTACTTATCGCTTACGGGTATCGGCTGGCCCTGGATGAACACCTGGCTTTGCTCTATTTTATCGATGTGGTCGCGGTTAACAATAAACGAATTATGCACCCTGGAAAAATTAGCAGGCAGCACATCTTCCAGCTCCTTCATTCGTTTGTAGGCTACGTGCTTTTGCTGCAGGGTATGAAAGGTTACATAGTCCTTTAATCCCTCGATGAACAGCACTTCATCCAGGTTCACCTTTACCATGCTCTTGCCTGATTTGATGTAAAACACCGGCTCTGGCTTCGAAACGGGAAAGCTGGCTTCCGCACCGCCTCTTTTATACAAATTATATGCTTTGTTGGCGGCGCGCACAAAACGGTCGAACGTAATGGGTTTGAGCAGATAATCTACCGCATTCTTTTCATAGCTCTCTACCGCGTGTTGGGAATAAGCAGTAGTAAAAATAATTAGCTGCGAAGCAAGGCTGCCGGCAATTTCGAGGCCGCTCAATTTGGGCATGTTGATATCGAGGAAAACGAGGTCAACTTCGTGGCGGTGCAAAAAAGACAATGCCTCCATTGCATTATAACACTTACCGCTTAGGGTTAAAAAAGGCACCTGGGCTATATAGCCCTCCAGCAGGTTTACGGCCAGCGGCTCATCATCCACGATCAGGCAGCGTATGGGCATCATAAGGTATTTGCAGTTCGGCAATAAAATGATGGTCCTGCCTGCGTGCGCTCATCTCAAAGCGGCCCGGATACAATAATTCCAGGCGCTTGCGCAGGTTGGTCAAACCAAATCCCTTCGAAATGCAGGAGCCATTTTCTCCATGCAGGGAATTTACGACTTTATACAACAGCCTTCCGTCGCGCGCCACCAGGTTTGCTTCCAGGACGTTGTTTTGCTCAGTTTTGTCCACGCCGTGCTTGAACACGTTTTCGATAAAAGGCATCAACAGCATCGGGGGTATCTTAATATCCTTCACTTCTCCATCTACCTGTATGTCCACGTGCAGTGGATGCAGCATACGTATTTGTTCCAGTTCAAGATAGTTTTCGATGAATTCCAGTTCGGTGGATAAAGGGATCTTATCTTTTGGGGAGTCGTCGATAAAATACCGCATCAGGTCGGACAGCTTGGCGATCATGACCGGCGCATGAGGTGAACCGCTTTGCGAAAGGGAATAGATATTGTTCAGCGTATTGAACAGGAAATGCGGTTGCACCTGGGCTTTCAGGAGGTTCAACTCTGAAGCCACCTGCCTGCTCACCAATTCCTCCTTTTGTTTCAGCAGCGCCAGGTAATTCAAGGTGACCCTCAGCAGCGCACCAAATAAAAAAGCCAGCAGCAACGTAATGCAATCAAATGAAAAATGCGCCCAGCTAAGCCCGTAAAAAGTTTTATGCAAGGGTTGCAGTATCACATATTCCAGGTACATGCGCGTAAATACCAGCGCCGCAATAAAAACAATGGAAACAGTAAAGTATAGGAATGTCTTTCCCCGCTTAAGAAAAGAAGGTATCAGCCAGCTGGCATTGCCATAGGCTGCCAGCAAATAAAATACGGTGGCGATGGTTCCATTGAGCAACCCAAACCAGGTATTCGTCCACTTGTGGGTGGTGTACAGCAGCAGCAACAGGTAAAACACGCTCCATAGCAGTACCTGCATGAATACCAACGTGGTCTTACCCGCCCGCAATTGAGACCAGTTCATAATAATAATTGCGTCGGCAATTTCGCATAAAAACGATGGCTGCAAAGCTTTCTTAGATAAATGGCGATGGTTTTTCGACCATCCGGCCTGTACCCCAACCGTCGAAAAAAAGGGCACAGGGGCCGAAAGCGTTTTTTACGTAGCTTTTTTAGTCCCTAATATTGCTTACATAAATTTTGCTTGCATGCCACAATCCATCCATCGCCGGGCCTGGCTTAGGCAAAGCTCCCTGGCCATAGCAGGTTTCACATTCGCAGGAAAAATCAGTGCAAACGCACATGAGTATCGCCGTGAAAATTTTTTACCAACGGGACCCATCAGGCTTACATCGAATGAAAATCCTTATGGCCCCTCGCCGCTTGCCAGGAAGGCAATGGCTGATGCAATTGCGCTCTCGAACCGTTATCCCTGGGACACTACCACGGTATTACGCGGGCAAATAGGAAGCCTTTACGGCCTCTCTACCGATCATGTGCTCATGGGTGCCGGCTCATCGGAGATATTAGGATTGGTGGCCCAATACGCGGCGCTTGCAAAAGGCAATGCCATTACCGCCACACCCGCCTTCCAGATTTGGGTGCCCGCCGCGGAAAAATTAGGACTGGAAATAATCCGCGTGCCGCTTACGCGTGATAAGAAACACGACCTGCCTGCGATGATGTCGAAGCTGAACAATAGCACGCGGCTGATGTACGTATGCAATCCGAACAATCCTACCGGCACGGTGCTGCCTTCGGCCAACGTAAAAAATTTCGTGGAAGAAGCAAGCAGGAAATGCCTGGTGTTGCTGGATGAGGCATATATAGAATACTGCGACCAACCAACATTGGCAGGATTGGTGGCCTCCAATAAAAACATCGTGATTGCCAAAACATTTTCAAAAATACATGGGCTGGCAGGAGCGCGCATCGGTTATGCATTGGCCCATCCCGATACCATCCGGCAACTGGCAGCGTTGCAACCCTGGCAAAATGCGGGCGCCAGCGCGGTATCGCTGGCAGCGGCCATTGCGTCGTTGCAGGATAAGGAATTTTTGCGCACTTCCAAGGAATCCAATAAACAGGCAGGAAACTATACTCAGCAGGCGTTACAATCGATGGGCTTCGAATGCATTCCTTCCAATACCAACTTTTTGTACTATTCCGTGAAATCGTTCAACGGTAACTGGCCCGAATTGCTAAGAGGAAAAAACATCCTCACTGGCAGGATCGTGGAGGAAGAAGGTAAATGGACGCGCACCACCATCGGCACCATGGAAGAAATGCAGGCGTTTGTTGCCTCGGCAAAACAACTCGTTTAAAAATATCATCCATTCAAATCAATCATCACCATGAAAAAAGCAATCTCTCTTTTCGTTGCATCTTTCCTGTTAGTATCCGTAGCCATAGCTCAGCATGCTGAAGAGGCAGCCGTTCGCGAATGCCTCCAAAATTATATGAGCGGACAGGGCGACCGCGTGGAAAAAGCCTTTCATCCTTCCGCTTCCATGAAGTACATCGATGCTCAGACCAACGAATTTAAAGATGTGCCGATCGCAGAGTTCATTGCACGGGTAAAAGCCAATACCAGCAGGCCTGACCGTAAAATAGAAATCGTATCACTTAATATCGAAGGCACCGCCGCGCAAGCGAAGATCAAGATCGAATCAGGCAATGCTATTCTGTACGATTACATGAACCTGCTAAAGATCAACGGCGAATGGAAGATCGTAAGTAAGATATTTTCCCGGCAGATCAAGAATTGATTATTGATTATTGATTATTAATTATTACAGTTTCAGATAATCAATAATCAATAATTAATAATTAATAATCAGTAATTAACTAACCCCGGGGAACCATGGCCTCGCGATGCCTTCGCGGAAAGGCCAGGGAACTACAGCTATGATGATAATAAGCGCCACGAGGTAGTACCAGAAAGTTCGTTTGTGCTTTATGGTATCACTGACCGGCGCTTTCGATTGCCTGCGGCCAACCGTGATGAGAATAATTGCCAATAACATTCCGACAGGATGTTCAATGGCCCAGAACCTTGGATTAGCGTTTTTCATGATCACGCCCATGCCAGCAGATTGTATTGCTTTCAATCCGAGGTCTCCTGCTATCCATTGGTAAACGCCAATGAGAAAAGTAATGTGCGCACAGATCATCAGGAAAGTTCCGAGTTTTCTATCGCCACTGCTGAATGGCTTGTTGCCCGTCATGCCGGCAAAGCTTCTAACGATGGTAATGACCAGCAAAAGCAAAATAACCCAGCGAAGTACGTTGTGTAGGTGGAGGAGACCGTTATACATGTTGGTGTTTTTTGGTGCAGCAAAGCTACTTCCTTCCTGTTATCCATTGCAATAATTTCTCAGCATCGGCCTTGCGGAACAATTGCGTGCCGGGGCTCATGGTGGCTGCAGTGCCGCAGGCCACGCCCATCATCGCCATGTCGAGGTAAGATTTTCCCTGCATGAGCGACCATACCATTCCGGCCACCATGCTGTCGCCCGCACCTACGGTGCTTTTGCGCTCAACAGTTGGCGCGGGGATGTGATGGTATCCGTCGCCGTTTACCAACATGGCGCCGGATGAACTTAACGATACCACCACCACTTCGCATTTTCCTTTCTTGATGAGGTCCATGGCCGCATCGTCCACGTCATTCAATTGCAGCGATTCCACTCCTACCAATGCCGAGAGCTCCCTTAGGTTTGGCTTCAACAGGAACACGCCTGCGTCCACGGCGTGTTTCAGGGGCGCGCCGGAAGTATCCGCAATAAAGCGCGCATTCAGTTCTTTTGCGGCGACTGCAATGCGGGCAAATGCATCTTCGGGCAGTCCTTTAGGAATGCTGCCGCTTGCAACGATATAAGAAGGTTTGTTCGATTCGAGTTGCCGTATCACTTCGTCCAGCGATGCAAGGCTTATTTCAGGGCCTTCCACTACAATGCGGTATTCCTTGCCACTGGCTTTATCCACTATCACCACGCTTTCCCTGGTCTCGCCGTCTATTGCTATGGGATGAATGTTTAGGGATAGTTCATGTAAGAGGTCCTGTAGGTAAGCGCCGTTTCTTCCTCCTGAAAAAAACAGGGCAAGTGCATCTGTTCCGAGCTCTTTCAATGCCTTTGCAACATTGATGCCTCCGCCGCCCGGATCGATCCTGGGATTGGGACAGCGCAATTTGTGCTCGGGCGCCAGCCGCTCTACGGTATAGTTCTTATCTATTGCAGGATTGAGGGTTATGGTGATAATGTCAGGCATGAATAAAAGTCATTTGGTCATTGAGTCATTAGGTCATTAAGTAATTACAAGCATTGATCCGATGACCTAATGACTCGATGACTAATTGCCCTAATTAACCCAATCAGCCACAAAGATATTCGTATCTCTGGTTCCGCCATTGTTCCGGTTGCTGCAGAAAATGATCTTCTTTCCATCAGGACTGAACATGGGAAAGGCATCGAAGCCCCTGTCGCGGCTGATCTTGGTCATATTGCTGCCGTCGGCATTCATTGTATACATGTTGAACGGAAAGCCTCTTTTGTATTCATGATTGCTGCAAAAGATCACGCGGCCATCGGGCATGAAATTGGGCGCCCAGTTGGCTTGTCCCAGATTAGTGATCTGCTTTGCATTGCTGCCATCGGCATTGGCTACCCATATTTCCATATTAGTGGGGGCAACCAGGTTTTGTGATAATAGTTCTTTGTATTCAGCAACCGCTTCGGGTGTTGAGGGGCGGCTGGCCCTCCAGATGATCTTTTTGCCATCGTTGCTGAACCATGCGCCGCCATCGTAGCCAAGCGCGGTAGTAACGCGCTTAACCTTGCCCGTTTGCAGGTTCATGCAATACAGGTCAAGGTCCCCATCTCTCGTGGAAGTAAACAGCATTTCTTTCCCGTTGGGCGATAAGGTTGCTTCAGCATCATAGCCCGGCGTATTGGTGAGCTGTTTGGTGATGTTGCCATTGAGATCGGCGATGAAAATATCGTAGCTGGCATAGATCGGCCAGATGTACCGGTTGCCATATTTGCTGCGGTCGGGTATCGGCGGGCAATCCTGGCTTCCCAAATGCGTGGAAGCATATACGATATGTTGATTGTCACGCGTAAAATAAGCGCAGGTGGTGCGGCCCTTGCCGGTGCTCACCAATTTATAAGTAAAGGAATCGTTGGGATTTTCAGGAAGCTTACCCACAAAGATCTGGTCGCAGGGTATTCCGTCCTTTACCGATGTACGCTGGAATACGATGTGTTTGCCATCATAGCTCCAGTATGCTTCCGCATTGTCTCCCCCGAAAGTCAACTGCCGGATGTTGCGGAAATTCTTTTCCTCCGGGTAATGCAAGGTATCTGCCTTTAGTTGCCGCACAGGCTTAATATGCCCCGGAAAAGTAAATGCAAGCAAAACAGTTAGCAGTGAAAGAACCGGCACGAGCTGGATAAGCTTTTTCATTTGAAAACATTTAAAGGCGGCAGGCAAAGTTAAATGAGTTAAAAATCAGTTTGTCAGCCTTTTGTCATAAAGAACTTGACCAAAAACGGTTAGTTTTGTGACATGACCAGATGGATAAAGACGCAATGGCTGGTGGCGATATTGTTATTTGCCGGCTGTACAACTGATCAGGCCCCGAATGAAATATTAAACAAGCCTCCCTATGCCGGAGTTACCGACAGCATAAAAAGATTCCCGGACAATACCGAGCTGTTGCTGATCAGGGGCAACCGGCTTTCGCAAAACAACCAACACGAATTGGCTTACCAGGACTACAGGCGTGCATGGAGACGCGATTCCTCGGAGATGGCTGGCATGTTGTTCGTTTCGAACTTATTAATGCTAAACAGGCCCCAGGAGGCTTTAGAGCTGCTGGAAAGCGCCGTGCGAAAGTTTCCCGAGAACCCCGAATTCAGGCGGCGGCTAAGCGAAGCCTATATGGCCAATGGTAAAAGTGATGAGGCCCTGGCACAATATGATGACCTGTTGAGAGTCGACTCTTCCAACTTCGAAACATGGTATGAAAAAGGATTGCTGTTAATGAATATGGGCGACAGTGCCGGTGCCATCGATGCCCTGGCACGATCCTACGCCCTTCAGCCATTGACCATGAACGGTGTGGCCCTGGCCAACCTGTACGCCGAAACCCGTAACCCGCTGGCCTTGCAAATTGCAGATGAGCTTATGCGTAAGGATACGCTGATGGAAAGCCTGGACCCCATATACATCAAGGGCGTTTACTATTCCAATACACGCCAGTACGCGCAGGCGCTGGAGCAATTCGAGCAATGCATACGGGCCGACTGGAAGTTTACAGATGCTTATATCGAGAAGGGCATCATATTGTATGAGCAGAAGAACATCGACGAGGCATTACAAACGTTCAAACTGGCGTCCACGGTTTCTTCGGCCAATCCCGATGCTTATTATTGGCAAGGCCGTTGTTATGAAATGGCGGGCAAGAAAGAAGATGCCATGGACAATTATATTCGAGCTTATTCGCTCGATAAAACCTTTACCCAGGCCAAAGATGCCATCGAACGCCTGAGAAAGCAGTAAATTAGCAACCTCATACCTAAACATAAACAAACGAACCCATGAAGCGATTGCTCATCCTTTGCTCCCTGTATTTTTTTGTTATTTCCCATGCCCGTTCGCAGAACGGCTATTGGCAACAACGTGTTGACTATACCATCGATGTAAGCCTGAACGACCAGGACAATTCCCTGAAAGGCATGCTTACGCTGGAATACACCAACCAGTCGCCCAGCCAACTCAATTTCATCTGGTTCCATTTATGGCCGAACGCTTATAAGAACGACCAGACCGCATTTGCAAAACAATTGCACCGCGACAAGGAAGGAAAGAAACGCTGGAAAGGCATGAAGGACCGCGGCTACATCGATAGCCTTGATTTTATGGCAGATGGCCAAAAGCTTACCACCGAAGCGCACCCGGAACACATCGATGTTGTGAAAGTAATGCTCGCAAAACCGCTGGCGACAGGAGAGAAAGTAAAGCTCACCACGCCTTTTTATGTAAAGCTGCCCTCGTATGTTTCCAGGATGGGGCACCAGAGCCAATCGTACATCATTTGCCAATGGTATCCCAAGCCCGCTGTATACGACCGCAAGGGATGGCATGAAATGCCTTACCTGGACCAGGGTGAATTTTATAGCGAATATGGCAGCTTTAAAGTGAACATTACCCTGCCTGCGGCCTATGTTGTAGGTGCAACCGGCGTGCTGCAAAACCAGGATGAATACGAGACGTATAAGCAGCTTGGCATTTCGAACAAGAGCAGCGCCAATAAATATGTTCCCGCTGCCGGCAGAACCTCCAAGACACTTTCATATTCGGCGGACAACGTACATGATTTCGCCTGGTTTGCCGACAAAAATTTCATCATCGAGTACGACACCCTGCAATTGGCATCGGGCAAGGTGATAGATGTATTTTCTTATCACCATAACAATGGCAATCCGCTTTGGGAAAAAAGCATCGGTTATTTGGAAGATGCGGTGCAACGCTACTCCAACTGGATCGGCGAATACCCATACCCGGTAGTAGCCGCGGTGGAAGGAGGCAAGAACCTTGCTTCGGGGGGCATGGAATATCCCATGATCACGCACATTACCAGCCCCGACGCCAGCGAGGAAAGACTGGATGCTGTAATTACGCATGAAGTGGGACACAACTGGTTCTACGGTATACTGGGAAGCAATGAGCGCACACACGCCTGGATGGACGAAGGCATCAACACTTATTACCAATTCCGCTACGAAGCCGAAAAATACAGGTTCAACAGCTTGTTCGGCACAGATATCCCTAAGGACGTGAAAGAACAATCAACAGATGAATTCCAGATCCTCATATACCGCGCCATCAGCAGGATACCCATGCAGAAGCCGATTGAAACGCATTCAGCTGCTTTTAAAGACAAGGATGAGTACGGGATGACGGTGTACATCAAAACAGCAGTGTGGATGTTCATTATGGAACTCAACGTTGGGAAGGAAAAGCTTGACAAGGCCATGCAGGATTATTTCAACGAATGGAAGTTTAAACACCCTTATCCGGAGGACCTGAAAGCTTCGCTGGAAAAATCACTCGGCATCAACCTTACGCCTTTATTCGATTCATTGAAAAAAGAAGGTTCGCTGGAATAGCTTTTAGTACACGCATTTTTGTGAATTATACCCATTTATTGGGATATGCATTGAATTCGCGATTAATTGCAGAATTTCGCGGAATCGTAAAAATTTTATAGTCAACATGCCCATAATAGCGCCCTCCCTGTTAGCTGCCAATTTTTTAAGACTGGAAGATGAATGCAGGATGGTGAACGAAAGCGAGGCTGATTGGTTTCACCTGGATGTGATGGATGGAAGGTTCGTACCCAATATCAGCTTCGGCATTCCCGTAATAGAATACATCCGCAAGGCTGCAAAAAAAACCTGCGACGTACACCTCATGATAGAGGAACCTGAAAAGTATGCGGAAGCTTTTAAAAAAGCCGGGGCCGATATTTTGACGGTGCATTACGAAGCCTGCGTACACCTGCATCGCAACATACAGCAGATCAAATCGCTGGGCATGCAGGCGGGCGTGGCCATTAACCCGCACACGCCGGTGAGCGTACTGAAAGACATACTGCACGATATAGACCTTGTTTGCCTGATGAGCGTAAACCCGGGGTTCGGCGGTCAATCCTTTATTCCGCATACCCTGCAGAAAACAAGGGAGCTAAGGCAAATGATCGACGCGGCAAATTTGCCGGTAAAGATTGAAATCGACGGAGGAGTGACGCTTGAAAATGCAAAAACCATCCTGGATGCGGGAGCGCATGTGCTGGTAGCAGGGAATACGGTGTTTAAAGCCAAGGACCCTGTTGGAACGATCAAGACATTGAAGTCGATCGTATAGTATTTTTGCAATACCATTTGCAATAAAAAGATTGCAGACAATTTCAATAGCCGGCCATGGCCAAAGACCTTTTTTCGAAACATGCCGAAACCTACGCCCGCTGGCGGCCAGGCTATCCCGCCGAACTGATAGATTACATCGTTTCGCTTGTGCATGGACGTGATACCGCCTGGGATTGCGCCACAGGCAACGGGCAGGCGGCGGTGTTGCTTGCCGGTCATTTTGACCAGGTATTTGCAACAGACCTCAGCAGCCAGCAGTTGCAACACGCAAAGCAGCATCCCAACATAACCTACAGCCAAAGTCCAGCCGAACAAGCTGGTTTTGCGGACAATACTTTCGACCTGGTAACGGTAGCACAGGCTTACCACTGGTTCGACCAGCCGGCATTTTGCAGGGAAGCTACCCGTGTATGCAAGCCAGGAGCCATTGTGGCCATCTGGTCATACCACCTGTTGTATGCTGATGATGCCATCATTAATGATCACATCCGCTATTTTTATACCGATGTAACCGATCCTTACTGGGATGCGGCAAGAAAATACGTGGACGATAAATACCGCACGGTGTATTTTGATTTTGAAGAGATCGCCGTACACAAGGAATTCTCTATTACCGTTAGCTGGAGCATCGAAGACCTTTCAGGTTACCTTAATTCCTGGTCTGCCGTACAGAAATATATCAGCGTGAACGCAGAAAACCCTGTTACTCCCCTTATGGAGTCGCTGCAAAAACATTGGCCGGCGGAAGCCGCTATAGACTTTGTGTTCCCATTGGCGGTGAGGATTGGCCGCGTGAAAAAATAACGCACACCGCCACCAGCCGCCATCTTGCGCTTATCTTGTAAATCCGTATTTTCGACCATCAATAAACCACACCCGTGAGGCCTGTCCGATTCCTGACCTGCATATTGCTTACCCTCTGCCAACTGGCTTTCGCGCAAAAAAAATCTGCTGTAGTTTCCGGCACGGTAGTAGACGAAAATGAAAGGCCGCTTTCGAACGTGTCTGTCATGATCCTTGGCCGGCAAACCGGCATTGTTACCGGCGATTCGGGCACTTTTCGCATACAGGTCCCTGCAGACCGCGCTTTTGCATTGGTATTTTCATTTACAGGATACAAAACGGAGCAGCGCAATTTTTTACTGAACGATAAAGAAGAAGAACGCGTCGTGATCAGGATGGAACGAGGTGCAAGGGAATTGGAACAGGTGGTGGTGACCGATGAACGCGACCGCCGCGAGGCAGGGTTGGTGCGCATCAATCCCAAGGCCGCCATCAACATTCCTTCTCCTACCGGCGGCATCGAAAGCCTGATAAAAGTATTTGTTGGAAGCAATAACGAGCTCACTTCTCAATACGCGGTACGCGGAGGCAATTACGACGAGAACCTGATTTACGTGAACGATTTTGAAGTGTTTCGTCCTTACCTGGTGCGCAGCGGACAGCAGGAAGGGCTGAGCTTCATTAATCCCGAGCTGGCGCGCAACGTGAATTTCTACAATGGCGGTTTCCAGGCCAGGTACGGCGATAAAATGAGCTCGGTGCTCGATATTCAATACAAAAAGCCGCGCGGCTTCGGCGGCTCAGCTTATGTAAGCCTGCTGGAACAAGGCCTGCACCTCGAAGGCAGCTCGATACGCGGAAAGTTCAGCTATCTGGTGGGCGTACGCAACCGCAGCAACAGGAATTTGCTCAGCAGCCAGGAAACACAGGGCAATTATGTTCCCTCCTCTTCTGACCTGCAAGCTTCGCTGAACTATCAATTCAATAACCGCTGGTCGCTTGAATTGCTGGGCAATATCTCTCAAACAAAATTTACCCTCATACCTTCTTTCAGCCAGTTGACATCTTCCGTATTTTCTCCATTTTTCAGCGCCAACCTGGGACTGGATATTTTCTTTGAAGGAAAAGAGGAAGACCGCTATTTCACCAACATGATTGGGCTGGCCGCTACGCAGCAGTTGCGCAGGAACTTTAGATTGAAATGGCTGGTATCGAGATTCGAGAACAATGAAAAAGAATCCATCGACATTGCGGGCGCTTATTTGTTCGGCGAAAGAGAATTCGATAAAAGCAAGCCCGACTTCGGCCTCATCAATAACCCATTAGGCGCGGGCATCTATCAAACCTTTGCACGCAACCGGCTCAACATCGTGGTGTGGAATGCTTCGCATAAAGGTTACCTCGACAAAGGCAAGCATTACATACAATGGGGACAAAGCATCGAGCGGCAAACCATCAACGATCAATTGAACGAATGGGAATACCAGGATTCAGCGGGTTACTCGCTGCCCTTCGACCCAACCCAGTTAGTATTGAACAAGGTGTTGAAGTCATCCGCCAACATCGACATCACCCGCCTTTCAGGATATGTGCAGGACAACATCCGCTTTAAAGATTCCACCGGCGTCATGCTGCAAGCGGGGATCCGTTATAATTACAATAACCTGAACAATGAATTGCTGCTATCGCCGCGGGTTGGAATTTCCTGGAAGCCTGGCCGCTGGACCCGTGATATGGTATTCAGGGCGGCCGCTGGTTTTTACCACCAACCGCCGTTTTACCGCGAGCTGCGCAGGTACGATGGAACGGTGAACACTGATGTAAAGGCCCAGCGAAGTTTTCAACTGGTAGCGGGCATGGATTACAATTTCAAAACCGGCAACCGTCCTTTCCGACTTACGGCCGAAGCATACTACAAGCACATGACGAACGTGATACCCTATGATATTGATAATGTGCGCATCCGCTATTTTGGTGAGAACCGTGCAAAGGCCTATGCTACCGGGCTGGAACTGCGGTTGTTCGGAGAGCTGGTAAAAGATGCGGAGAGCTGGATCAGCCTGGGTTTTATGCGTACACGGGAAGACCTGGAAAATGATAATTACTATAATTATACGCTGGACTCGAACAACGTACCGGTAGACAGCACGCTGGCTACAGGCGGATGGTTGCGCCGCCCGACCGACAGGTTCCTGACCTTCGGCATGTTCCTGCAGGATTATCTGACCACCAATAAAAACTTCAAGGTTTACCTGAACTTCCTGTATGGCAGCAACATGCCGTACAATATTCCTAACAGCGTAAAGTACAGGAATGCGCTGGTGGTTGAACCCTATATTCGCATAGACATCGGGTTTAGTGTGCTGCTGCTTGACAGCGAAAAAAGCAACCGCAGGAGCCATAACCCGTTCAGGAATCTGGAGAATATCTGGGCCAGCCTGGAAGTTTTCAATCTTATCGACCGGCCCAATACCATTTCATACCTGCTTATAAAAGACTTTTCCAACACTGTGTTCGCCATGCCCAACCGGCTTACACCCAGGTTGCTGAACGTAAAACTTGTAGCCCGCTTTTAAGTCATCTCATTGCGCAGGCAGGTCATCAGGAAGAGAACTTATCCGCCCAATGACCTATTGACCTACTGACATATTGACGAAAGTCAATATGTACTCTTTACAAAATAAGAGGTATTTATACGGTATTTTTTTTCGGGTTTAATTGATTATTTTGTTCAACGGGCAATTTTTACTGGTTCATTGCCCACATAAACGACTGACTGTAAATTAGTTATTTGCCATAACCGAAACACTTACCATAACACCCCCAAACCTGCTTATGAACCTGAAAGTGAGGGCCTATCCTAATCCCTTCGGCTCCAGTATCTCCTTGGAAGTAATCTGCGAACAGGACGAACAAGTTATTTTCCGGCTGTACAATCCTGCGGGCAAGGTTATTAAAATGAGCTATTGGAAGCTTGTAAGCGGAATGAACAAGATCATTCTCGACAACCTCGAACGCCTTACTCCCGGAAGTTACTTGGTAGAATTGAAAGATCAGCATGAAGCGACCTTACACACTACCGAACTACTGAAGGAATAAATGAAAGCGCGCTATCTGCGGTTATCGATCTCAGAGATTTGATTTGTGCCTCCCGGCCTTTTTAAACCAATCTGTGAAACCCAATAATCCAAAAAAATCTGTGATTACCTTTGGGTATGACCAAATTAAGCGTAAACATCAACAAATTTGCCACGCTCCGCAATAGCCGCGGAGGTAATAATCCTGATGTGGTGAAAGCCGCTGAGTTCGCGCAGGAGTTTGGGGCCGATGGCATTACAGTGCATCCACGTCCCGATGAGCGCCACATCCGCTACCAGGACGTAAGGGAGATCAGGAAAATCATTACCACTGAGTTCAACATCGAAGGCAATCCCAAGGAACAAAAGTTTGTTGACCTGGTGCTGGAAGTAAAACCTCACCAGGTTACGCTGGTACCTGATGCCCAGGGCCAGCTTACCAGCGACCATGGATGGAATACCGTCATGTACCAGAAATACCTGCAGGAGATCATTCCGGTGTTTAAAAAAGCGGGCATCCGCGTGTCCATCTTTGTTGACCCCGATATCACGATGATAGAGGGAGCTGCTGAAACCGGCACCGACCGCGTTGAGCTGTATACCGAGGGCTATGCGAAAAAATTCCACGACAACAAAGAAGCGGCCATCGCGCCTTATGTAAAAGCCGCCAAACGTGCCAGGGAGCTGCACCTGGGATTGAATGCCGGCCACGACCTTGACATGCACAATCTTCAGTATTTCAAAAAACACATTGCCGGGCTGGATGAAGTGTCGATAGGCCATGCGCTTATCTGCGATGCGCTTTACCTGGGATTTGAAAATACCATTCAATTGTATAAGCGGCAGCTAAAGTGAGTTTATGGTCTGTGGTTTGTGGTAAATTTATACTTCACAACTGCAAATCATGAATATTTTTTCGCGTCGCGGATTTTTACAATTACTGGGCGGTGCAGGGGCGGCATCGCTTGCAGCCAATACTTCGTGCATGGCAAATCCACAACAAAAAAGAGGGCTGGGCATTGCGCTGGTAGGTTTGGGTAGTTATGCCGGCGGTCAACTGGCGCCCGCATTGCAGGAAACAAAGCATTGCTACCTCGCCGGCATTGTAACAGGCACCCCTTCGAAAGAAAAAACCTGGGCAAACAGGTATGATATTCCCGCAAAGAATATTTACAACTATTCCAATTTCGACAACATTAAGAACAATCCCGATATAGATATCGTGTACGTGGTGTTACCGATATCGATGCACAAGGAATTTACCATCCGCGCCGCGCAGGCAGGCAAGCACGTGATTTGTGAAAAGCCCATGGCCATGAATGCAGCAGAATGCGATGAAATGATCGCGGCATGTAAACAGGCCAACAAAATGCTGTCTATCGGCTATCGCCTGCATTTTGAACCATACAACCAGGAAATGATGCGGCTCGGTCAACAAAAAGTTTATGGAAAGCCGCTCACCATCGATTGTGCCAACGGGTTTACTTATGGCGGCGATCCCAATGCATGGAGATTGAAGAAAGCGCTGGCAGGCGGCGGAGGCCTTATGGACATGGGCGTGTACGCTATCCAGGGCGCACGTTATGTTACCGGTGAAGAGCCTGCATATGTTACGGCCCGCGAAGAGAAAACAAGGCCAGGGTTTTTCAAAGAAGTGGATGAGACCATTTATTTCGAGTTGGAATTTCCGTCGGGCTGCATAGCGAAAGGACAATCCAGCTACAATAAAAACCTGAATCATCTAAGCGTGAAAGCCGAAAGGGGGGAATATGAACTTTCACAAGCCTACCGGTATGGAGGCCAGGAAGGCCGCACACCCGAGGGCCGCATGCGTTTTCCGCACATCAATCAACAGGCTGCGCAGATGGATGATTTCGCATTGTGCATAAGCCAAAACAAGCCCACCCGCGTGCCTGGCGAAGAAGGCAAAAGGGATATGAAAGTGATAGATGCCATCTACCGCAGCATTGCATCTGGAAAGAAAGAGCAGGTATAGCTTGCAGGAATTGCCATCCCGCTTATCCTTTACCATTGCTCCTTATCCAATTATTTAACCGGTGTACGACCGCCCACGCTAGATTTAAATCCTAAATCAATTGCCATGAGACGTACACTGCTCCTGATGAGCTGCGTTGCAGCAGCTGTTCTTTCTGCAATTTCCCTCAATGCACAAACCCTTACCCGGCCACCCGATGGCGGTAATAAAAAAGCCATCGTAGGCGAACGCATCGGCATAACCGATGTTACCATTACCTACGACCGTCCTGGTGTAAAGGGAAGAGAAGGGCATATTTGGGGAGAACTGGTATATACAGGTTTTACAGATCAGGGCTTTGGCAGTAGCAAATCCTCGCCCTGGCGCGCAGGCGCAAATGAAAACACGACCATCAGTTTTACAACCGATGTAAAAATTGAAGGCAAGGACTTGCCCGCGGGTAAATATGGGTTGTTCCTGGCGTACGATCCCAATGAGTCCATTGTTATTTTTTCAAAGAACTCCAATTCCTGGGGAAGCTATTTCTATGATGAAAAGGAAGACGCGTTGCGCGTGAAAGTAAAACCACAAGCTTTGGATAAAAGCGTTGAATGGCTGAAATACGAGTTCATGAACCAGACCAACAACAGCGCCACAGTCACTCTTCAGTGGGAAAAGCTGAGCATCCCTTTTAAAGTGGAAGTAGACCTGGTGAAAACACAACTGGCCTCATTTGCTTCAGAATTAAGAACAGACAAAGGTTTTACCTGGCAAACCTGGGACCAGGCCGCCCAATGGTGCCTGCAAAACAATGTGAACCTGGAACAAGCTTTGAAATGGGCCGATAGCGCTTCAGGACCGGTCTTCGGTGGGAACAGCAACTTTCAGCCTATCGCCACCAAGGCGCAGATACTGGAGAAGCTGGGAAGGACAGAAGAAGCGCAGGCCTTGATGAAAACCGCATTGCCACTGGGCAACATGAACCAGTTGCACCAATACGGCCGGCAGTTGCTTGCGCAAAAGAAAAATAAGGAAGCATTGGAAGTATTTAAGATGAACGCCACAAAGAATCCTAACCAGTTTACAACGGTGGTGGGACTGCTAAGAGGATATTCTGCCAATGGCGATTATAAAACCGCGTTGAAATACGCGCAACAGGCACTGCCCATAGCGCCCAACCAAGCGAACAAAACAAACGTGGAGGCCATGATAAGAAAACTGCAGGAAGGGAAGGACGTGAATTTGTAATCCCTTTGGGGAGCATTAGGTCATTGGGTCATTAGGTCGTTAAGAAGATAATTTTTCTTTGATGACCCAATGACCCACTGACTTATTGACTAGTATTAGTTACACCCCAACAGCTCGCACAACTTCTGTTCAAGTGCAGCCCCGCGTAAGTTGCGGGCTACTATTTTTCCATCGGGGCCAATCAAAAAGTTCTGCGGGATGCTGCTGATCTTGTATTTAGCAGCCGCTTCGTTTTGCCAATATTTTAAATCGCTCACGTTTGTCCACGAAAGCTTGTCGTCGTGAATTGCTTTTATCCAGTTAGGCCTGGAGCGGTCGAGCGATACGCCTAATATGGTGAAGTTTTTATCCTTGAACTTTTCATACGCAGCCACTACGTTCGGGTTTTCCACGCGGCAGGGCCCGCACCAGCTTGCCCAGAAATCTATCAGCACATATTTACCGCGGTAGGATGAAAGTGACACGGGCTTGCCCGTAGTATCGTTCTGTGTAAAATCGATCGCTTCCGTACCTACGGCGCCGATCTTACTATCGTCGATCATTCCTTTGAGATATTTACCGAAAAATCCTTCCTGCACTTCTTTATCGAGCATGTTGAACCTTTTTTCGAGCCGGGTGATGTCCTCGCTAAGCTGTGAAGTAACTGTTATCACAAACGGGGCAACATAAGAATCTTTGTTAGCCAGGATGAAGCTATCAAGCTTTTTTTCCAGCGCGTTGAAATCCTCCATAGTGAACGTTACGCCGGAATTCATCTTCGAGGCTTGCGAAAGTTTGTCAAAAATTGGATTAAACTGCTCCTGGAAACTAAGAAAATCATCCTGCGAAGGAGAACCCGTTAATTTCAACTGCTGAACTTTATTGATATCGCCGCTTAATGTTGCTTTATCATTTCCGAGAAAAAAGAGGGCTTTTTTCTTCGATTCCGCGAAGTTCACGAAATAAAGGTTCGGCTGCTCCAGCGTGCCTTTTAAAACAAACTTGCCATCAGTGGCAATTGCTTTTGCAATGGTATCAGTAGGATTATTGGCGTCGGAGATGTATATGGTGGTCTTGCCCGGCAGGCCTTCCACATTTCCTGTAAGCTGCAATGTTTTTTTAGCTTGTGACGAGGCCAGCACAGGTACCAGGCACAACAGCAACAATAGTAGTCTCATGTACGGTCTATTTAGAATGACGGTGTTGTAAAACGTTGATAACATGCTGCAAATTATAGCCTTTGGCGTTAAGCAAAATTAAAAAGTGGAACAGCAGGTCCGCCGCTTCGTCCAAAAAACGTTCCTTGCTATTGTCCTTCGATTCAATCACCAGCTCAACTGCTTCTTCCCCAACCTTCTGTGCTATTTTATTGATGCCTTCCGCGAACAATCCCGAAACATAGGATTTTTCCGGCGGAGCCTTCCGCCGTAGGTTAATGATGTCTTCCAAGTAGAATAAAAAGTCGTCGGGATGGTTTTTTTCGCTCCAGCAGGTATCGGCTCCGGTATGGCATACAGGCCCCCTGGGTTCTGCCTTTACCAGCAAAGTATCATGATCGCAATCCACCAGTATCTGCCTTAGCATTAAATAATTGCCGCTTTCTTCGCCCTTGGTCCACAATCTTTTTTTGGAGCGGCTATAAAAAGTGACGAGCCCGGTTTCTTCAGTTTGCTTCAAAGCTGCTTCATTCATAAATCCGAGCATCAGCACTTTTTGTGTTTTGAAGTCCTGCACAATGGCAGGAGCCAATGCGTCGTGGTATTTGGCAAAGTCAATTTTCATATTTTATATTCTTACCGGTATATGCTGTTGTTGCAAATATCGCTTCAAATCGGGAATGGCTATTTCTTTAAAATGGAAGATGCTGGCCGCGAGTGCCGCATCGGCCTTTGCCTGGTTGAACACATCTGCAAAATGTTCCATGGTGCCACCACCGCCCGATGCAATTACAGGGACAGGGAGGCTTTCGGCAAGTTGCTTTGTAATGTCCAGCGCAAAGCCTTGTTTGGTGCCATCGTGGTTCATGGACGTAAGCAATATTTCTCCCGCGCCTGATTGCACTCCCTTGCTTGCCCAATCGATGCAACGCGTGGTGGTCTTAACCCTTCCTCCATTCAGGTACACGAACCATTCCCCATCCATTTCCTGCATAACGTCTATCGCAAGCACCACGCACTGGCTTCCGAACTCGCCTGCAAGCTGTGTTATAAGCTCTGGGTTTTTAAAAGCTGCTGTATTCACAGAAATTTTATCGGCGCCATTGTTCAGCAGCAGGCGTACATCTTCCACGCTGCTGATACCGCCGCCTACGGTAAAGGGAATATTGATGTGATGTGCGATGCGATTGACCAATTCGCTAAGCGTTTTTCTTTTTTCATTCGTAGCGGTAATATCCAGGAACACTAATTCGTCAGCGCCTTCATCTGCATACCGTTTGCCCAGTTCAACGGGGTCGCCCGCGTCGCGCAGGTTTTCAAAATTTGTCCCTTTAACAGTACGGCCGTCCTTAATATCAAGGCAGGGAATGATTCTTTTACAAAGCATGAAAGCGAAAATTTAGAATGTTGGAGTTGAACGTGCAAGGCTCCGCCACTATCCGGGCAATCTTCGTTAGTTCTTTTCCGTCAGCGCCACTTTAACGCCCAATGCAATCAACATTATACCGGTTACTCTTTCCTGCCATTGCACAAACCGCGGCGACCTACTTAACCACCCTCCGATTTTTCCAAACAACAAGGCCACCAGCACATTCACCAACAGCCCCGATATATTGAACCAGGTACCCAGGAACAATATCTGCCAATGCGCATCCTTGGCCGACACATCAATGAATTGCGGCAGGAAGGCGAGGAAAAACAAAGCCACTTTTGGATTCAACACATTGGTAATAACGCCCTGCCAAAAAATTTTGCGATAGCTATCATCCTCCTTCCCTTCACTCCTCTCCGTTTCCTCTTTTTCTCCTTTAATAACAAACCCTCTCCTCTTACTCACCAACGCCCTTATCCCCAGGTACACCAAATAACCCGCTCCCAGGTATTTAACAACATCAAAGGCCACCGCCGACTCAGCCAGGATAGCCGACAACCCAACCACCGCGGCCAATATATGCACCATGCAACCTGCTGTAATACCCAGCGCTGATACTATGCCTGCTTTTATACCCTGACCTGTGCTGCGCGTGGCCACGTAGATCATGTCATTGCCCGGCGTAAGGTTCAACATTAAGCCGGCCAATGCAAACATCCAGAAATTTTGTATGTCCATGTTAGAATGTTGACAATGCCGCAAGCTGTATCCTGCCTTCATAAATAGCCTTGCCCACAATCGCGCCCTTGCATCCCGCAGCCCTCAAATCGTCCAGGTCCTGCAAAGAGCTTACGCCGCCACTTGCAATAAAATACAGCTCAGGAAATTTGGATACAATGCTTTTGTATAAATCGAGCGATGGCCCCTGCAACAACCCATCTTTCGCCACATCTGTACAAAACACCTGTTGCACACCGCGCTCGCTGTACTGTTGAATGAAATCATATACCCAGATGCCGGTTGTTTCCGTCCACCCATGAATGGCGATCTTTTCATTTTTCACATCGGCCCCGAGTAAAAACTTATCCGCTCCAAACAACTGCAACCAGCGAACGAATTCCTCTTCATTTTTCACGGCCATGCTGCCGATGGTGGCCCAGGCCGCGCCGCACTCGAAAATGATACGCACATCTTTCTCAGACGCAACCCCTCCCCCGAAATCAATCTGCAAAGCGGTTTTACCTGCAAGCGATTCCAGCACTTTCCAATTTTTTATTGTTCCTGCTTTGGCTCCATCCAGGTCTACCAGGTGCAGGCGTTTCAGCCCGGCGTCCTCGAATTGCCGGGCTACTTCCAGCGGATGTTCGTTGTAAATTTTTTTCTGGGAATAGTCGCCCCTGGTCAGCCGTACGCACTTACCTTCTATAATATCGATGGCGGGTATAATTTCCATGTTGCTTACAGGGATAAAAAGTTTTTTAGGATCTGCTCGCCGGTTGCCGCGCTTTTTTCTGTATGGAATTGCACGCCATAAAAATTATCTTTTTGTATGGCGGCCGCATACTCTACTCCGTACTTGCAGCTTGCAATGGTGTGCGGGCTTTGTTCCGCGTAATATCCATGCACGTTGTATACAAAACTATGTTCAGCTATGCTTGCAAACAAACCGGAACGGAGGGCATAAATATTGTTCCAGCCCACTTGCGGTATTTTTATTGCATTGCCTGCCGTTGTAAACCTGCGCACCTCTATGGGCACAATGCCTAGGCAATCCGTATCATTTTCCTCGGAGTGCGCGCACAGCAATTGCATGCCCACGCAAATTCCAAGAACAGGTTGCCGCAATTCCTTGATCACTCTATCGAGGTTATTTTCCCGGAGACCATTCATGGCACTGGAAGCCTCTCCCACCCCCGGAAATATCACCTTATCTGATTGGCGGATGGTGTCATGGTCGTCAGTAACTGTTGCCTGTACGCCGATGCGCTCCAGGGCATACAATACCGATTGGATATTTCCTGCGTTGTATTTGATGATGGAAAGCTTCACTGGGTGATGGTGCTTAAGAATTCTTTGGTGGTATTGGTTACATCGCTGCTTTCGGACAGCGCTTTAATATAGGCGGTGCCAATGATGGCCCCGTTTGCATGCCGGCAAGCCGCATCGAAGGTATTTTTATCTTTTATGCCAAAGCCTACCATGATCGGGTTTTTCAATCCCAGGGCCCGCAGGCGTTGCAGGTAAGCAGACACATCATTCATGTTCTTGTCCTTTCCGGTAGTGGAAGAAGAAGATACCGCGTATAAAAAACCGGTGCTAAGTGCGTCGAGCTTTTTAATGCGTTCGGCCGATGTTTCCGGGGTCACCAAAAAAATGAAATCCAACCCGTGCTGTTGAATGATGGGCCCGTACTCTGTTTCATATTCATATACCGGCAGGTCAGGCAATATCAATCCATCGATGCCCACCGACCTGGCATCGGCGCAGAATTTGTCAAATCCGTATTGCAGTACCGGGTTCATGTATCCCATCAATATAACGGGAATGTGTATGTGCTTCCGAAGATCCTGTAATTGCTGGAACAATACGCCGATGGTCATTCCATTTGCAAGGGCCGTGGTGCTGCTGGCTTGTATCACTGGACCGTCTGCCAGCGGGTCGCTGTAAGGCATTCCCAGCTCTATCATATCGGCGCCGTTTTCCTGCAGCGCTTTCAATACAGCCAGTGTGCTATGTAATGCCGGGTAACCTGCGGTGCAATATACGTTCAGCAACTTGCTGCTTTTTGTTTCCAGTAATTGTTGAATGCGGCTCATGATGTTGATTGCAACCATTATTGTAAATGTTTCATGTAAGTGGCAAGGTCTTTATCGCCCCTGCCCGACAAGCAAATGACCACAACGTTTGTATTGGTAAATTCCAGTTGCTTCAGTGCTGCAAATGCATGCCCGGTCTCCAGCGCGGGAATAATGCCTTCCAGCTTTGCCACTTCAAAAGCCGCCTGCAACGATTCTTCATCAGTGGCATTCAGGAACTTTGCCCTTCCGCTATCAAATAAATGCGCGTGCATTGGCCCGATGCCGGGATAATCCAACCCCGCGGAAATACTGTGCGGTTCCACTACCTGCCCATCTGCTGTTTGCATTACCAGGCTTTTGCTGCCGTGCAAAATGCCGGGTTTGCCAAGGTAGGTAGTGGCTGCGCTGTAACCACTGTGCAAGCCGAGCCCCGCCGCTTCCACTGCCATCAATTGCACTTCCCGCTCTTCAAGGAAATGATAAAATGCGCCGGCCGCATTGCTGCCGCCACCCACGCAGGCCAGCACGTGCGAAGGCAATTCGTTGCCGGTGTGTTGTTTCAACTGCCAGCGTATTTCTTCACTGATAATGCTTTGAAAACGCGCCACCATATCAGGATAAGGATGCGGCCCCACCACGCTGCCGATAATGTAATGCGTGTCCACAGGGTTGTTGATCCAGTCGCGGATGGCCTCATTGGTTGCGTCCTTTAATGTTTTGCTTCCGCTGATGGCTGGAACCACTGTAGCTCCCAGCATTTTCATCCGCGCAACGTTCGGGGCTTGCCGTTCTATGTCTTTTTCGCCCATGTACACCACGCACTCGATCCCTTTCAACGCGCAAACGGTGGCAGTGGCCACACCGTGCTGTCCTGCTCCTGTTTCAGCAATGATCCTTTTTTTGCCCAGCCGTTCCGCCAATAATATCTGGCCGATGGTATTGTTGATCTTATGCGCGCCGGTATGGCAAAGGTCTTCACGCTTCAGGTAGATTTGCGTGTTGAACTGCGCACTGAGCCTTTGCGCAAAATACAACGGCGTGGGCCGGCCTACGTAATCGCGCAGGAGGTTACGGAATGCCTGCTGGAATGCATCTTCATACATAATTTCAAGATAACGCGCACGCAATTCTTCTACATTCCGATGCAGCATTTCCGGTATATAAGCGCCCCCGAACCTGCCGTAATATCCTTGATCGTTGGGTTGCTGGTATGTTTGTGTTCCGTTCATCGCGATCAGGGTTTCAGTTTATTACAAAACGTTTTTATTTTTTCCATGTCCTTTATGCCGGGACTCTCCTCGAACCTGCTGTTGATGTCTACGGCAAACAGCGATTGTGCAACGGGCTCCTGTTCAAATACCTTCAAATGGATCTCATCGCCCGGCTCAATGCCCCCGCTAAGGAAAAAAGGCTTTTCTATGCTGGAGCCTTTCAATAAGCTCCAATCGAACTTCTTTCCTGTTCCGCCATAGCCTGCGCCCATCGTGTCGAACATGAACATATCACATACGTCCTCGTACGGCTTTATCATCCATTCCACGCTATCATGATCGCTCAGGCGAAAGGCTTTTACCACCGACACATAATCCGCGATCTTCCCGCAATACTTAGCAGGCTCATCGCCGTGCAATTGCACCATTTGCAGCCGGCACTCATCTACCAGGTGCAACACTTCTTCGATAGGTGCGTTTACGAACACGCCTACCTTGTTGATGTTGTTAAGCCGCCTCACCTGGCTGGTGGTCATGTTCCTGAAAACGTACCGCGGGCTTTTGGGATAAAAAATGAAGCCGGCGAAGGTCACGCCAAGATCAGGCAATTGTTCCACCTGCTCAATTTGTGTCATACCGCAAACTTTGATGCGCATCCTCGTAGATTTTAAGTGTCAATGCGGCACGCAATCGAATGTCAACATCAACTGTTGACCTCCATTGTCAGATAGTCCTCAACTTTTCAACAAATGCCCTCAACGCCGCACACGGGTCAGCTTCCCGCATAAACCGTTCTCCAATAAGAAACCCATTGAACCCATGCTGTTGCAGGTGGCGGATATCGGCCGGGTCATGAATGCCGCTTTCGGCGATCCTGGGTTTTCCTGCTCCTATCTTTTCTGCCAATCGTACGGATTGTTCCAGGTCGACCGAAAAAGTTTTCAGGTTTCTGTTATTCACGCCGATAAGGTCCACTTCATCGCAAATATGTTCCATCTCCTGTTCATCATGTATTTCCAGCAACACTTCCATTCCTAATTGTTTTGACCGAGCCGCCAGGCGTTGTACCTCGCCTGCACTCAGGCATGCGGCTATCAGCAACACTACGTCCGCCCCAATGGCCTTCGCTTCTATCAATTGATATTCATCGATGATAAAATCTTTTCGCAATAGCGGTATCCTGTTGATGCGCGCTTTGATAAGATCGTCTATGCTACCGCCGAAAAAATGCGCATCGGTCAATATCGACAATCCCGAAGCCCCAGCGGCAGTATAGCCGGCAGTTACCGCAAATACATCGGCTGTCGCATTGATAATTCCCTTCGAAGGCGATTGCCTTTTAAACTCCGCAATGATGCCCGATTTGTTTTTGTCTCCAAGCGCCGCTTTCAACGACAACGATGGCTCATTGAAAAAACCGAATTTTTCCAGTTGTCCAGCCCGCATCGATACTTTTTGCTTTTCGACCTCTTTCCGCTTATGTGCTATTATTTCTTCGAGTATGTTCATTGCAGCGCTATGAGTTTTTGAAGTGAGTGATATGCCCTCCCGCTTTCGAGGCTCTCGATAGCGGCATGGTAAGCATCGTCGTAGCTACCATAACCTCCCGTGCAATGCAAGGCCATGGCCGCATTGGCAAATACCACGGCATTTTGCGCCCAGCTTCCCTGTCCCTTCAGGATCTTTACAAATATGCCCGCCGATTCTTCCACGCTGTTGCCTCCATGCAGGTCAGCGGCGCTTACCATTCTCTTGCCCAATTGTTCAGGCGTGCGTATGCTTTCACCATCATTGGTAATAACCTTGGTATCGTTGGTAAGCGATATTTCATCGTACCCGTCCAGGCTGTGGATGATGGTGAATGCCTTGCGCGTTCCATCGGCAGCGGTCATGGATTGTTGCAACAGGTAGTTGTAAATGCGCGCCATTTCCAGGTTGTATACGCCCACCAGTTGAAACGCAGGCGCGGCAGGGTTCACCATCGGTCCCAGCATATTAAAAAAAGTGCGAACGGCTAAGTTCCGGCGAATGGGCGCCACCACTTTTAATGCGGGATGAAAAAACGGTGCGTGCAAGAAGCAAATGCCCGCCTCCTCCACTTCCTGCTTCAATTTTGCGCTTTCGGTTTTGAACTTGTAACCTAATTGCTCCATTACATTCGAAGCGCCGCTGATGGAAGTTGCGCCATAATTACCGTGCTTGGCCACTTTTTGTCCCGCACCGGCAACAATAAAGCAGGACAGCGTGGAAATATTGAAGGTATTTTTCCCATCGCCGCCGGTGCCGACTATGTCTATTACAGCGTGCCCGTTCAAATCCACGCGAACGCTCAGTTCCAGCAAGGCATCGCGGAAGCCCTGCAGCTCATCGATGGTAATGCTGCGCATGAGGTAAACCGTTATAAAAGCCGTTATCTCTGCCTCATTGTATACGCCCCTGGCAATGTTTACCATCACTTCTTTGGCCTGTGCCCGCGGAAGCGTTTTGTGCTCGAATAGAAACTGCAATATCTTTTTCATCGCTGATGTTTAAGATGAGTACGGACTAAATTGGTGTATAGCGGTAAATTTGTGTAATCCATAAATCATTATTACAATCTGCGCTTTCTTCAATCTGCGATCCAGTTACGTAATATTATTTCGCCCTGCGGTGTCAATACGCTTTCCGGGTGAAATTGTACGCCCTGGACATCATATTTTGTATGGCGCATGGCCATGATATACCCATTATTATCCCGGGCAGTGATCTGCAATTCAGCGGGCAAGCCCTCTTCTGCCACTATCCATGAGTGATACCTGCCCGCTTGTATTTCCTGTGGCAATCCCGCAAACAGGTTTTTTTGCCCGCTTTGCGATGCATCGTTCGCTGCCGTTTCTCCATTCACCACCGTTACCGGCGTGGCCACGCCGTGATACACGGTAGATAAATTGATAAGCTTTCCCCCGAATGCTTCGCCAATGGCCTGGTGACCGAGGCAAACCCCCAGGATGGACTTGGTGGGAGCATACGCTTTGATCAGCGGAAGTAAAAGGCCTGCTTCCGACGGAATGCCGGGGCCCGGCGATAAGATGATCTTATCATATGCTCCCACTTTTTCCAATGGTATCTGATCGTTTCGGTACACTTCCACTTTCTGGTGCAATATTTTTTCTACCAGGTGCACCAGGTTGTACGTGAATGAATCGTAGTTATCAAAAACAAGGATTTTCATTGCGATAATGTTAATTGATCTCCTCCGCCATTTCAATCGCCTTCTTCAATGCATTCAATTTATTGTTCACTTCCTGCAATTCGCTTTCTGGATTGCTGGCGGCCACAATACCCGCGCCGGCCTGGTATATCAAAGTATTTTGCCTGCTCAAAAAAGTCCTGATCATAATTGCATGCGTGCAGCTTCCATCGAAGCCCATGAAACCGATGCAGCCACCATAAAAACTACGGGCCGTTGGTTCGTATGCATCTATCAATTCCATGGCCTTGAACTTCGGCGCGCCGCTCAGCGTGCCTGCCGGAAAAGTGGCCGATAACAATTGAAAGGGATTCACAGCTCCATGTACCTTGCCCGTTACTTCACTCACCAGGTGTATAACGTGCGAATAATATTGCACCTCGCGGTATTGCGTCACCTGCACTTCATCGCACTCGCGGCTAAGATCGTTTCGTGCAAGGTCAACCAGCATTACATGCTCCGCGTTTTCCTTCGGGTCTTTTAATAGTTCGTCCGCGGCGCGTTGGTCGGTTTCATCATCACCCGTGCGCTTAAACGTGCCTGCAATGGGATGTACCACCGCCTTTCCATTGCGGATAATAAGTTGCGATTCGGGCGAAGATCCCATCAGCCTGTAATCGCCATAATCGAAAAAGAAAAGATAAGGTGAGGGATTGATGCTGCGCAATGCGCGGTACACATTGAACTCATCGCCGGTAAAGCCCTGTTGGAAACGGCGGCTCAATACGATTTGGAATACATCGCCGCGCTTGCAGCTTGCGATTCCTTTCTGCACCATCGCTATATAATCTTCGTCGGCCATGTTCAACGTCTCCCGTTGGCTGGAGGAGAACGGGTACACTGGCACATCTTTGCTCCTGATGAGCGATTCCACTACTGCCAGTTCGGAAGTCAGGCCCGCCACCACATTCTCACAAATGAACAGCTCATCTTTGAAATGATTGATGACGATAACATATTGGTACAACCTGTAGCGCATCAATGGAATAGCCGGCAGCGCGTTACCGGCAGTTTTTTCATTGAGGTGGATGCTTTCAAAGAACTGAACCGCGTCGTAAGTAGTATAACCGAAAAGACCCTGTGCAAACAAGGCCTCTTTGTTTGCAGCTGCAACCGCTTCGAAGCGCTGCATAAAATCCCACAGGATGCGGGGCACATCGGCGGAATTTTTAATGGGCACGCGTTCGGGATTCCAGCCCGGCAACTTGAATTCCACCCTTTCCTTTGAAGTAATCTCTATGCCTGCTATGGCATTGATGCAAATAAAGGAGTAGCTGTTCTCGGCCGCATGATGGTCGGTGCTTTCCAGCAGGACGGTATCCCGGAAACGGTCGCGCAGCCGCAGGTAAATGCCCACGGGCGTAAACACATCCGCCAGCATCTTCCTGCAATTGGTTTCGAGCTGGATCTTTTTCATAAAATGTTGCTGTTCAGTTTCCTTGATAACATAAAACAAAAAGCCCCGATTGGACATCGAGGCTTGAATATGGTATTCAATAAAAGCAATAGTAGCTTACAAGCCCCGGTCAAGGTTTGTATGCCACCACCACTGATTATTGATTATTTGCATTTTCATCGCTTCAAATATCGAATAGCATTTTGATTCGGCCAAATATTTTTGTGCAGTTACAAACTGTTTTGCATCTTACTTTCAAATACCCCTGACATGAAACACGCTTTTGCACTGTTGCTCGCGGCCTCGCTGATGGCGATGGCCTGCAGCTCCTCCAAGAAAACCCAGTCTTCTTCCACTAACACCAGTAACAACACAGACGCCGGCTCCGGATCAGGCGCAAAAAAGCTCGACCGCTCCGATATCTATTATGGAATGCTCGATGCAAATACCTTTGAGCTTACCGGTATTTCGGACGATACCACGTATGGTTATACCTCCCAAAATGCCATTAAGGTAGGCAGGCCCGGCGATAGCGGCCCTACCAACGAACGCCGCTACCTGAACGCCTTGCTGGGGCCCAATGGCGAAGCCATCAGCTATGTACGGCGGGGCAGTTGCTGCGGCGTTAAAAGCGAGTACGGCCTCATGGGATGGGCGATGATAGATATTTACATCATCAAATACGATGGACTGCAAGAACCCATCACGCTTTACCTGAACATGTACGACCCCGGCGACCTGAAAGCGCCGAAAGGATTTACCTTTAAGAAATGAAATACATTTCTTTTATCCTGTTGATGTTTGTCGCGGCTTTTACCAGTGCGCAACAAGCAGATAAATACATTCTGCTCCAACCTGCCCGCGTATTCGATGGAGAGAAAATGCAGGAAGGCTGGTGGGTGCTGGTAAAGAACAATTACATAGAGGCTGCCGGCCCTTCGCAATCCATCAGCGTGCCGGCCGGCACGCAAAGGATCGATTTGAAGGGAATGACCTTATTGCCCGGGCTGATTGAAGGGCATTCTCATCTGTTCTTGCATCCCTACAACGAAACGACCTGGGACGACCAGGTGTTGAAAGAATCACGCGCCGAACGCACCGCGAGGGCGGTAAACCATGCGCGGCTGACATTGATGGCAGGCTTTACCACGGTGCGCGACCTGGGCACCGAAGGCGCCATGTACGACGATGTTGGATTGAAGACAGCGATTGAAAAAGGCATTGTTCCCGGCCCGCGCATGATCGTTTCCACAAGGGCTATCGTTGCAAAAGGCACCTATGGGCCGCGCTCCGAATCCGCCGAGGTAGACTTACCGCAAGGCGCAGCCGAAGTGTCGGGCATAGAAGACATGATGAACGAAGTAAGAACGCAAATAGGCAAAGGCGCGGATTTCATTAAGATATATGCCGATTACCGCTGGGGACTGAACAAGGAAGCCAGGCCTACATTCATGCAGGAAGCCCTTGCATCGGCTGTAGCCATTGCCAAAAGCGGGGGCCGTTATGTAGTGGCGCACGCCGTTACACCCGAGGGCATGACCAGGGCCACCCTTGCAGGCGTTACTACTATAGAGCACGGCGATGAAGGCACGGCCGAAGTATTTAAATTGATGAAAGAAAAAGGCGTTGCGTTGTGTCCAACCCTTGCGGCCGGCGACGCGGTTACGCAATACAATGGCTGGCGCAAAGGAACCGATCCCGAGCCCGAACGCATCGTAAACAAGAAAAAAAGCTTCCGGCTCGCGCTTCAATCGGGCGTTACCATTTGTTTTGGCGGAGATGTAGGCGTATATGCGCATGGCGACAATGCCCGCGAAATGGAGCTGATGGCTGAATACGGCATGAAGCCCCTGGACATATTGCGTTCGGCAACATCAACAAATGCGGATGTCTTCGGTTATACCACACAGATAGGAAGGATCAGGCAGGGTTTATTGGCCGATATCATTGCCGTAGACGGCGATGTGCTGCAAAACATCAGCAACATCAGAAAGGTAAAACTGGTAATGAAGGATGGAAAGATCTATCCTTTATAAACTACAACATGCCCTTGGTAGATGGCAAGTAATTGCTCATGGGATCGCGCTTAACGGCCATGCGTATCGCCTTGGCAAACGCCTTGAAGATCGCCTCTATCTTATGATGCTCGTTCTCTCCATGGCATTCTATGTTCAGGTTGCATTTGGCCGCATCGGAAAACGATTTGAAGAAATGAAAGAACATTTCCGTAGGCATCTCCCCTATTTTTTCCCTGCGGAACTCGGCATTCCATACTATCCAGTTACGCCCTCCGAAATCGATGAGCACCTTGGCCTCCGATTCATCCATCGGCAGGGCAAATCCATACCGTTCTATGCCGATTTTGTCTGCCAGCGCTTTGGCAAATGCTTCTCCAAGCGCAATGCCGGTGTCTTCAATGGTATGGTGCTCGTCGATGTGCAGATCGCCGGTGGTGTATATCGATAAGTCGAGCTTTCCATGCCTAGCTATCTGCTCCAGCATGTGATCGAAAAAGCCGAGGCCGGTAGCAATATTGGCCTGGCCGTTTCCATCAAGGTTAAGTTTAATGGCGATGCGTGTTTCTTTAGTATTGCGCTCATGCTCCACATTGCGCAGGCCCAACTTCAAAAATTCGTACACGCTGGCCCAATCGGTAGTTTCCAATGCTACAATTTCACGCAGTGTGTCCAATGAATCCCTGATCTCCAATCCCCCCAATGCAGGATCGTTGTTCAGCCAGATCACCTTGCATCCAAGATTTTTTGCCAGTTGTACATCGGTAATGCGGTCGCCGATCACGAATGAATTGGGCAGGTCGTACTCTTTATTGTCGATATAATCTTTTAATAATCCTGTGCCCGGTTTGCGCGTCGGTAGATTTTGGTGCGGGAATGAACGGTCGATATACACCGCTTTAAAATTGATGCCCTCGTTGGAAAAACTTTTGATCACATGGCGATGCACGGGCCAAAAGCTTTCTTCGGGAAAAGTGGACGTGCCCAGGCCATCCTGGTTGGTGATCATCACCAGTTCGTATTCCAACTCTTCGGCTATTTTACCAAGATATTTAAACACCTGTGGGTAAAATTCCAGCTTATCGAACGAATCGATCTGGTAAGTGGGCGGCGCTTCTTTAATGATAGTTCCGTCGCGGTCGATGAACAAAGCTCTGCGCATAGTTATTTTTTTGGTCTCAGCACTTTTACTTCGGCAGGTGTTACAACAGATGCCTTATTACCGAAGCTGTTTCGTATATATGTCAGCACATCCGCTATTTCTTCATCCTTCAAAAAATTATGCGGGGCCATTACGTTGTCGTATTCATCGCCATTTACTTCGATCGGTTCATCCATTCCTTTCAGGATGATATTGATCAACCTTTTTTTATCGCCTGTTACCCATGTCGTTTTTACTAACGGGGGATTCAGCCGCGGTACGCCGGAACCATCTACCTGGTGGCATGAAAGACAATACGTATTGTACACTTTTTTGCCGCGCTCCATCGATGCCTTCATGCCGCCGGTCTGCGCCAACAGGCATGCAACAATCAACAATAATACAATTACGACACTTCCTTTTTTCATGCAATTTATTTTCCGGTATAAACTATCTTCCAGATCCTTCCTTTAACCGAGTCAGAGATGTACAAAGAACCATCAGGGCCTTGTGCAAGGCCACAGGGACGGAACTGTGCTTCACGCGGCACTTTGATTTCTTCCTTGCCGATAAATCCATCAGCAAATACTTCCCATTCCCCCGTAGGCTTGCCATCTTTAAATGGAACGAACACCACGTTATAACCCTGTTGCATTAGCGGCGCCCTGTTCCATGATCCATGAAAAGCAATGAAAGCCCCGTTCCTGTATTTTTCAGGGAACATATTGCCGGTATAAAACAACAAGGCATTCGGCGCCCAGTGGCCGGGGAACCCAATTAGTGGTTGGTCCATGCCTTCGCAGCGGCCGGTTGTTTTTCCATCGCCGCCATACTCGGGAGCCAATAGTTTTTTGTTTTGCAATTGATCATAATAACAATATGGCCAACCGAAGTTGGAACCTTTCTTTACCAGCATTAATTCTTCTGCGGGGAGCTCGGCACTGGCAACGCTGTCGTACAGCTCAGGATACATTTGATAAAAACCATCGCGGCCGTGTTGCATCGCATATAGTTCATTGTTGGTATTGTTCCAGTCAAATCCAACCACATTCCTGATGCCGGTGGCATAGCGCACGCCTTCTGGATAAGATTGATTGAGCTTGTCTGCTTTAAACTGCCAGATGGCTGCCGCTGAATCCAATAATGGACAAGGGTCGAGCCCTTTTGATCCCGGCTGCCTGTCCTGCTCCTGGCATGCGTTGGAGGGCGCGCCGATGTTTACGTAAATATTGCCTGCATTGTCCAGCACAATGGACTTTGTCTGGTGCTGGCGTTTGCTCAGCAATCCCGTAACGATTTTCTCAGGCGCATCAGGATTGGCAACTTTATTATTTTCATTCAATTTATACCTGTACACGTCAAAGTCGGAAGAAGCATATAAATATCCATTCTTGATCGTGATGCCCGTGCCGCCGTAATTGCCAAAGCTGTCGATGATCACTGCCTTGCCGTTCGCGTTTTCCCGCAACACCATAATGCCCTTTCCATTCCTCCTGATGCGGTCAAGCTTTACATAGATATCACCATTGCTGTTTACTACCAGGTGGCGGCTCCTGCCCAATTCGGGCATTACCACAATGGCGCCAAAACCGGCGGGCAGCTTCAGGCCCGCGTTGTTTGGATCAGGCGTGCGCTGTGCTACGGCCATGGTCTGGATCAGCAGCGTAACAAACAACAACCTTACAGGAATTCCTTTCATAGTAAAATTTTGAAGGGATAAATTTACCGATTTATTGACGAGCGCTCGGTCAGCGCATTTACCAATATATTATTCTCCGATGGCGTGCCTACTGTTATGCGCAGGCATCCTTCGCACAATTCCACCCTGCTGCGGTCCCGCACCACCACTTGTTTTTCCAGCAGGTAATTATAAATGCCGCGGGCATCGTTTACTTTCACCAGCAGGAAATTGGCGTCGGAAGGATATATTTTTTCCACCGCTGAAATTTGTTGCAATGCCTCGCGCAATGCTTCCCGTTCTTTCACGATCTCGCGGATCATATCGTTTACCTGCCCCACTTCTTCCAGCGCCTGCAGTGCCAGTTCCTGCGAAGCCTGGTTGATATTATAGGGCGGTTTTATTTTATTCATCACACTGATAATTTCGTCCGATGCAAATGCAATTCCCACGCGCAAGCCAGCCAGCCCCCAGGCTTTCGACAGGGTTTGCATCACCACCAGGTTGGGATATTCTTCCAGTTCCAGCGTAAAGGAACGCTGGCGCGAAAAATTAATGTAGGCCTCGTCTATCACCACCAGGCCAGTATAATTATTCAATATCATTTCCACGTCTTCCCTCGCTAATGAATTGCCGGTTGGATTGTTGGGGGAACAAAGGAATATGAGTTTGGTGTGATCGTCTATTGCTTCTTCAATAGCATGCAGATCTAATTGGAAGGCAGGTGTAAGGTTTACTTTTTGTACCTGCACGTCGTTGATGTGTGCGCACACTTCGTACATGCCATACGTGGGAGGACATATAAGCATATTGTCCTTTCCGGGCTCACAGCAGGCGCGGATGATGATGTCGATGCATTCATCGCTGCCATTCCCCAGGAAAATATTTTCCGTGGGAACGCCTTTGACCTCAGATAGTTTCTGTTTCAGCCTTTGCTGCAGCGGATCAGGGTACCGGTTATACCACCGGGTCAGCGGAGAGCCAAAACTGTTTTCATTGGCGTCCAGGAATATCCTGGCCTCTCCCTTGAATTCATCGCGCGCCGAAGAATACGGCACCAGTTCCCTGATGTTCGGCCGCAACAGCCTGTTTAAGTCGAAACTCATCATCGTTGTATTATGAAGTCATTGAGTCATTAGGTCATTGAGTCATTAGATAAAATTGACTTAATGACTTAATGACTTAATGACTTAATGACTTATTGACTTTATTGGCCCAATGACCTATTCATCCTCACCTCAATCGCTTTCGCATGCCCGTCCAACCCTTCGGCCTTCGCCATTTCCATTACGGCATCGCCTATATTGCGCAATCCTTCTTCACTCAACTTCTGGTAAGTGATCTTTTTTACAAAGCTGTCAACACTGACCCCGCTGTACGCTTTGGCATAACCGTTAGTAGGCAGCGTATGGTTGGTGCCGCTGGCATAATCGCCCGCAGCTTCGGGTGAATAATTTCCCATGAACACCGAGCCCGCATTGATGATCCGTTCCGCGATTTTTTCACATGCCTCGCAGGCCAGTATCAGGTGTTCCGGTGCATACGCATTGCACAGCGCAATGGCTTCTTCCATATTCTTTACCAGCGCCACCCTGCTCCCCTGCAAAGCTTTCTGAGCAATCTCTTTTCTCGATAGTTCGCGCACCTGTCTTTCCAGTTCATTCAACGTTTCCTGGAACACGCGTTCCGATGTTGTTACCAGCAGCACCTGGCTGTCTGTTCCATGCTCTGCCTGCGACAACAGATCCGCCGCTACAAATACCGGCTCCGCTGATTCATCGGCCAGCACACATACTTCGCTCGGCCCTGCCGGCATATCGATAGCAATGCCCTGTTGCTGCACAACCTGCTTGGCATGCATCACATACTGGTTGCCGGGCCCGAATATTTTGTAAACGGCCGGGATGCTTTCTGTTCCGTACGCCATGGCCGCAATGGCCTGCACGCCACCCGCCTTGAAGATGCGTGTAATGCCTGTCAGGTGCGCGGCAAACAAAATAGCGGGATGCAACCGGCCGAACTCGTCGGGAGGCGAACAAAGTATCACTTCCCTGCAACCGGCCAGCCGCGCAGGTATTCCCAGCATCAACACGGTTGAAAACAGCGGAGCGGTGCCACCCGGGATATACAATCCCACTTTTTCAATGGCGACGGATTTTCTCGCACATAAAATGCCCGGCATGGTCACGGTCCATTCCGGCGCTTCGGTATGCATCCGGTGAAATGTTTCGATATTGGCCGCGGCCAGTTTGATGGCTTGTTGTAATGTATCGGGCACCTGCGCAATGGCATCCGTAATTTCGTCGGCAGATACTTCGAGGCCCGCCAGGTGCGCCTTGTCGAATTTCTTCGTGTATTTGAAAACGGCCTTGTCGCCCTTCTTTTTTACCCTGTCAAGGATCTTGCGCACGTCCTTGTCCAGCGATGAAAGGTCGGCCACGGGACGTTGCAATATGCCCGGCCATTCTTCTTTTGTAGGGAAATGATAGATCTGCATGTATGAAGTTTCAAAATCTAACCGACCATTTTTTCAATGGGCACCACCAGTATTCCCTGCGCGCCTGCCGCTTTCAGTTGTTCGATCTTATCCCAAAATTCATCCTCGCTTAGTACACTGTGCACGGAGCTCCACCCGCTCATGGCCAGGGGCAGCACCGTTGGACTCTTCATGCCGGGCAGCAAAGCTATGATGTTATCCAGTGATTCATTGGGCGCATTCAAAAGGATATATTTATTACGCTTGGCCTTTTTAACCGCCTGTATCCTGAACAATAAGCGATGCAACAATGCAAGCTGGTCCGCATCCAGCTTATGATTGCGTATGAGCACGGCCTGGCTTTGCAGGATGGTTTCCACTTCCTTCAACCCATTCATTAGCAGGGTGGAGCCGCTGCTCACGAGGTCGCACACCACATCGGCCAGTCCAATGCCAGGCGCTATTTCTACCGAACCGCTGATCTCGTGGATATCCGCCTCGATACCATTTTTGCCGAGGTAGCTGCTGACCAGGTTCGGATAACTGGTGGCAATGCGCTTGCCGTTGAGGCTGGCAAGCCCTTCATACTCGTGCGTTCTGGGAATAGCCATCGACAAGCGGCATTTTCCAAAACCCAGCTTTTCTACCACTTCCACGTGCTTATTTTTTTCATACAACACATTTTCTCCCACTATTCCCAGGGCAGCCACCCCGTCTTCAACGTACTGGGGTATATCATCGTCCCGGAGAAACAGCACTTCGAGGGGAAAGTTATCGGACTGCGTTTTCAGCCGGTCCTTAACATTGCGCAGGTCGATGCCGCATTCGCTTAGCAGCTTCACCGAGTCGTCGTACAAGCGCCCTGATTTCTGGATGGCAATCCTTAATATGTTAGAATTTTTCATAATCGATAAACTATCAATTAAAAAAGGCTTACCCGTGGGTAAGCCCGATTATAATGCTTTTACACAATACACCACCGGCTTACCTGCGCAGGTAAGTATGGTGATGGTGAATGTGTATAATAGACGTCATTTCGTAAGATGAACAACAAAAATAAGGCTGGCGTGTTTAACCATCAAAATTTTTATGAAGGGTGATGTTTGGAATTGATTGTGGTTTAACTTGGATGCCTAAACATCGCCACGTATGAAACGCCTTCAGAAAAGAATCATCATTATTTTCCTGGTTATTGTTGGCTGGAACGTTTTCGCCATCGCCCAGGATGATACTTATAAAGCGCCTCCAAAAGACATTGCCGACCTGGTGCTGAGCAAGCCAACGCCATCAGTGAACATCGACCGCAAGGGAGAGTGGATGATCCTGACGGAACGCAGTGACTTCCCTACCATAGAGGACATGGCGCAACCTGAATTGCGTATAGCAGGCCTCCGCATCAATCCCCGGAATTTCGGGCCCAGCCGTACAGGTTATTTCATCAGCATTCAATTAAAGCACATCCCCACTAAAAAAACCTACGACATCGGGGGATTGCCGGCCAACTTAAAAGGCGGCATTCTCCAGTGGAGCCCCGATGAGAAAAAGTTTGCCTTCACCAATTCCACACTCGATCGGATTGACCTGTACGTGGTGGACCTGCACGACAAGACTGCGCGCAAAGTGAATACCGGCGCGCTGAACGCACTTTCATTTAGCACTTACTCCTGGGTTGGCAACGATAAACTGTTGTACAGGACCGTGCCCGCCAACTATCGCAAGTTCCCCGATGCCCCACCCGCTCCCAAAGGACCGGTAGTGCAGGAAAACCTGGGCAAAGCCGCTGCTTCGCGTACTTACCAGGACCTGATCAAAAACCCGTACGACGAAGATTTGTTCGAATACATGGCCACTGCACAACTCGTGATAAATGACCTGTCTTCAGAAAAACCCATCGGCAAACCCGCGATGTACCGGGCAATAAGTCCTTCACCTGATAAGACTTACCTGTTGGTAACCACCATACGCAAACCCTTCTCTTACCTGGTGCCTGCCAGCGGTTTCCCTCATACCGTATCGGTAATGGACATCAACGGAACGTTCTCGGAAGAGCTGGTTCAAAATCCCTCCAGCGAGGGACAACCGATAGGATTTGATGATGTGGTTACTTACCCGCGCGGCTTCGACTGGCGCGACGATCAGCCTGCCACGCTTACTTATGTTCAGGCATTGGACAAAGGCTTGGGACGCACCAAGTCAGAATACAGGGACGCACTGTACGCCATTGTACTGCCCGATGCAAAAACACTGCTTAATGGCAGCACTCCTCCCGGCGGAGACCTGTCCAATATTTTCAAGAACAAAACTGAATTGTTCAAAACAAAAAGAAGGTTCAACCGCATTATGTGGGGCGATGCCACTACCGCCATCGTGTACGAAAGCATGACGTTCGACCGCAAAATGCAAATGAGCAGGTATAATCCGTCAACCGGCGAAATGGACGTCCTGTTGGAGCGCAGCACCAACGATGCTTACGCCGATATCGGCACGCCCATGACCACCCGCAACCAATACGGACAGAATGTATTGCTGATATTGGAGAATGGCAACCTGTTTTTACGTTCACAGGGCGCTTCGCCCGAAGGCGATATGCCTTTTGTGCAACAGTTCGACATGAAGACAAAGAAAGGCAATATGATCTGGCGTTGCGAAGCTCCGTATTATGAGACCGTGGTAGATGTGTTGGACCCCGAGAAAAATGTTTTCATTACCAGCCGCGAAAGCAACACGGAAGCGCCGAACTATTACATACTGACAGTGGCCACCAAAAAAGGAAAGACCACTGCCACCCGCACGCCCATTACTGAGTTTAAAAATCCTTATCCACAACTGGAAGGCGTGGCCAAGCAAAAAATATCTTATAAGCGCGCCGATGGCATCAACCTCACCGGCGACCTGTACCTGCCCAAGGGATACAATAAAGAAAAAGACGGTCCGCTGCCGGTGATCATGTGGGCATACCCCCGTGAATACAAATCGGCTTCTGATGCGGCCCAGGTACGCGGATCGAAATATACTTTCACGCGCATCAATTATGGCTCGCCCATTTTCTGGATCACGCAAGGTTATGCCGTGCTGGACAATGCAGAAATGCCGATTGTAGGCGAGGGCAATAAAGAGCCCAACGATAATTTCATTCCGCAATTGCACCTGAATGCGCACGCCGCCATTCAGGAATTGGCGAAGATGGGCGTGGGCGACAGCAATCGCGTGGCCGTTGGAGGCCACAGCTACGGCGCATTCATGACGGCTAACCTGCTGGCACATACGAAGCTGTTCAAAGCAGGCATTGCCCGCAGCGGGGCCTATAACAGAACGCTTACGCCGTTCGGCTTCCAGGCAGAGGAAAGAACTTACTGGGAAGCGCCTGAAGTGTATTACAATATGTCGCCGTTCATGTTCGCCAATAAGATCAAAACGCCCATCCTGCTCATTCATGGAGAGATGGACAATAACAGCGGCACCTTCCCCATCCAAAGCGAACGTTTGTACAATGCCATCAAAGGCCATGGGGGCACGGTCCGTTATGTGGTGCTTCCCTACGAAAGCCACGGTTATGCAGCAAAGGAAAACATACTGCACATGCTGTGGGAACAAAACGCATGGCTGGAGAAATACGTGAAAAATGGCAACAAGCCGGCGGGCAGCACCGGCAACGATCCTAAGAAAGGATTTTAAGTTATAAGGGATTATATATTCAGGTTACGGGTTATGAGTTATGGATTACAAATGAAGTTCGTAGTCCATAATTCGTAACCCGTAGCTTTTTTAATCGTGGTATGGATTTTTTATACGTAAAAGTATTAATCAATTACCATGAAAGCTTACAGTGGAGAATTGAATTTGTGGGAAGAACGTTTGAATACCGCTACCCACATTCTCGGGATACTGTTTGGACTGGTATGTATCCCTATTCTCATCATGAATGCCTGCGACAGGGCGGGCCTCACAGTCATTACCGGCACCAGCGTGTACGGTTTCAGTTTTTTAATGGTATTCACCTGCTCAACTTTGTTTCATTGCCAGAAAGAAGGAAGGACGAGGAAATTGTTCAAGATCATGGACCACATCAGCATCTACTTCCTGATTGCCGGCACCTACACCCCTTTCATCCTGATCTTCGTGAACAACCATTTTGGGATGGTACTGCTCTCGGTATTGTGGGGACTCACTATCATTGGTACGATCTTCAAAACCTTTTGCACAGGGAAATTTGAGATTGTTTCCACGGTCATTTACCTGGCCATGGGCTGGGCGCTGTTGGCGGGAGCAGATACATTCTTCGCCAAAATGCCGTACCAGATCGTTGTTTTGATTGTAGCCGGCGGAGTGTTGTATTCAGTGGGTGTGATTTTCTACATCTGGCGGTTGTTTACGTATCACCATGCGGTATGGCACCTGTTTGTGCTGTCTGCCGCCATCTGCCATTATACCGCCGTGTTGCTGGCTATTTAAAAGCATAGGTTATGGATTACGAAGATGTTTCGTGAACCATAACCCTTAGCCTGATTGTTTATAGAGATCAGAAATTAATATTCCATCCAAGGTTGCGTTGGAACCAGCCGGTAGTAAACCCGGCCACCACCAATGCAATCAATACCAGTAGCACCAATACCCACAAGCCTGCGCCGGTGCTTCTCCGGCGGCCATCATGCCGGTGATACCGGTGCGGATTCTCGGTATTCACTTCGTTTTCAGAAAGTGCACGCACTTTAATTAACCTGCCGGCATAGCGGGAAGTGAAACTATCCACTTCCTCCTGGTTGCTAACTACTTGTTCGGCAACAAACACATCTTCGCGGTTGTGGGTATCGTAAGCCTGTACAACCACAGGAAATTCATTGTCTTGTACTCTCATAACATTAACTTTTGCGTATACCGTCAAATGCTACAAGAATATTGCCAGTTGGCAGGTTAGACGGTAATTATCAGTTCTGATTTTCCCGGATGCGTTCGATAACCAGCTGTAAAACAACTTTGGAGAGGTTAAGTGGGTCGGCAAGGTGCATCTGGCCATCTACAGCCACCAGCACGATTTTGGCGGGCAATTCGGAATGCAGCTCAGAGCCGATGATATGCACATGGTATTCCTTGAGCCTGGAATCATGTGTATATACGTTTGCGTAACATTCTCTCCCATTGAAAGGAAATCGAATCATAAAAGGTTTGGCCATGGTTCGGTATGCGAGCTGATTGTAGCCAGGAAGAAGAGCTAAATCTAGTCTTAACAGTTGTTAAGCGAATGTTATCAAAATTGAGCATCAAGGCACTTAACCCCCGTTTAACGCCCCCCTGCACGCGGATGGCCTACCTTGGCAACTGTAATGATCATCAATTTCAACGATACGGAATCGGTGCGCATGCAGGTGCTACGCGACTCCCGCAAGATAAAGCAGCTCATAAACTGGTTGCACGCCATTGACCTGGCAAAGAACCAGAACTGGGATTCCGATGTTTGCGTGGACATTTTCCTGGACCATAACGATATTTCCATTCACATCAGCGAAGAAGAGTTCCGGAACACGGTAAAGCAACTGTACCTGCAGATCCCCGACGCCGATCCGCTAGATTAAATTCAGCGTTTTCGCTACCCTCCCATAGATCCTATCATTTCTGAGTTTGCCGGATTTTGCAGGCATTCGCCTGAAATTTCCGTACCTGTTTGCTGCGCATTTTGTGCAATAATTACCACACGAAAACGGGTGGCCGATGTGGCAGAAAATTTGTCTTACCTATATCGGTAAGCTATAAACGCTACGGTATCTTATAAAGTTGCCATGGAAAAGAATTTCATGATAAATATTGAATATGAAGGCCGGCAGGTTTACGCAAATGTTTTTGAATACAAGCGTTCACCGGCGTGGTACCATGTTCATTTTATCGACCATATAGAGCTAAACAGGATGACACTTCATGAAAAAGATGGACGGATTATAGCCGACCCTGAAGACCAGGCGAACCCTGACCTTATCCAATTAGTGATTGAAGCGATTGAAAAAAATCCGAACCGGATTTGATTCCTCAAACGAGTGAGCCCGTGCATCTGTACTATCAATTTGTGCAGGTGATGTTTTTATTTACCCACTAAAACGGTGGCACACCACAACACCTACGCTTGTCCGTGCATGCCACCTGTATTTCGTTTGCAGTCTAAATAGTATTGCCGGTATGCGGCAATCAGTTTTTTATATACTTACTGTTACCGCAATGATAAATGGTTAGACAACGGGACGCTTCAACCGGATTGGCAATTGTATGAGTTTATTTGACAATGATCCTATCAAAGCCGTGATTGGATCACGATCGGAAAAGATGTATTAATTTTTCCCCGGCTAATTCCGAATGCAGTAACAGCATCATGAAAATATTCGAGCTAAGCAATTTCATCTTCAGCAAGTAGATGCCGCGCACCTTTTGATTTTTTACCGTATGGATGGAGATATTCAATTGCTCCGCGATCTCATGATTTTTTAATCCTTCTACAAAACTCATCTTGACTATTTTCCTGCATTGAGGCGGCAGGTTCTCAATGGCTGCGTACACTTCACGGAGTATTTCGGTGCGGGTAGCTTCGGTAAACGTTTCTTCGCCTGCGTTCACCAGGTAGGCCAGATCAGATTGCTGGCGCGTGACGCGTTCGGCTTGCTTGAGAAAGTTGAGACAGGCATTACGGGTGGTAATATATAAAAAGGCCCTGATGCCGTACATAGAATCGAAATTCTTGTGCAGCTTCCACAGCTTATAGAAACTTTCGGCCGCAATGTCTTCCGCCTCCTCCCTGTTCGCGATAATACGGTCTGCGAAATAACACAGCGCCGCGTAATAAAACTTGAAGATGGCCGTAAGAGATTTGGGGTTTCCTTTTTTAAACTCAATGATTAAATCATCGCCTGCTACCTGCTCATTCATTGGGTATAAAACTTTTATGTTCATGAGGGGCACGAGGGATTATGGTAGCTGCATAGGAAAGGATTAAGGTTTATTGATCCTAAAAATTAATGGAAACTGGGTGTGGGGAGGAGTATTGAATTGCTATTATCGGACTTTTTCAGGGATGAGGTCGTAGTTGGCACAAAATAATGATGAAAATACTAATTCCAAAATATTGATAAGTTTCTCATTTGAAATAAGTAAAAATACATACTAAGCTATGGTATAATTACTATAAACAGGCCCGGACTGTTGCCCGGGCCTGTTTATTTTATATAGATCAGGTTAAAATTGAACTGAAAAGGCATTGGGCAGGTGGTCGTCCGACACCCGGTATGCGCCGCTAACCTGGGTATGGATGCTGAGTGTTTTGCCTGCATACAATTCTTCCAGCCCAATGGTTACAAACAGGAAGTTCGATCCCTGCAATTGCTGCGGAACATCCAGCCCGTCTGTCATGCCATCGCGGGACCAGGTCATGTCGAAGGCGTTCACCACTTCCCCTGTTTCGTCGGTAAGTATCAGCTTGGCCTGGGTTACGTGTTCATGGCTTACCTCGTAAGGCACATAAATGGTTATTTGCTCGCCTACTGTAAAAATGGAGTTGGGGTCGCCCAGTGTTGCGCTCCTGGGCTCGGTAACTTCAGGGAAAATGTTTGCTTTTAAAACCGGTTCCGGCGGTACGTCGGGGATGTTAAATGAATCCTTTTTACACGAAGAAAAAACCAGGGCCATGATGGCCAGGTACAGAACATTTTTCATAAGGTATTGTTTTAAATAAAAGCGGGAACATGTTTTTTTCCCAGCCGCTACAAAATACAATTTGATGGCGAAAAGTGCAAGTAGGGAATTTCCCGTTAGTGGAACTGCGGTTATTGCTATGGGTTAGACCATGACCTCTCCAAGTTTTTCACGCGCCCATTTGAGGGCGATGTCCAATTGCTGGCGCATGCTCATATTGGTATTGTCCAGTTCTATTGCATCGTCTGCCTTGCGCAGGGGGCTTACTTCGCGGTTGGAATCGATATAGTCCCTCATTTCAAGGTTGGCCTTTACTTCTTCGAGGGTGATGGCGGGATTTTTTTCATACAGTTCGCGGAAACGCCTTTCCACTCTTATTGGATTGTCGGCGGTCATGAATATTTTCAGCTCGGCATTTGGAAACACTACTGTGCCGATGTCGCGGCCGTCCATTACAATTCCCTTTCCCTTGCCCATGGCTTGCTGGCGCGATACGGCAAATTCTCTCACGGCCCGGATGGCTGCAACGTCGCTTACTTTTTCGGCTATCACGAGGTCGCGGATCACGTATTCTACGTTTTCGTTGTTCAGGTGAATTTCGCTTTGCCGTGTTTTGTTATTGTATACGAACTCGAGGTTGATTTCTTTCAGCGCTTCATGTACGGCTTTGGATTTGGTCCAGTCAACGTGATTGCGCAGGAAGTAGAGGGTTATTGCACGGTACATGGCGCCGCTATCTATATAAATATAGTTCAGCTCCTTAGCCAGTTGCTTTGCCAGCGTGCTTTTACCGCAGGATGACCAGCCGTCTATTGTAATAATGATCTTGCCCATGAATTAAATACAATACGACTGCACAAAAATGCGGAAAATTCGGGAAATGAGGTAAGAATGGGGTATTAAACGATGATTAAATGCAAACAGATGTTAGTTTAGGTTGTGCAGCCTCATGTAATCATGGATGCTAAGTTTTGCTAGTTCGGGATATTTATTACGCAGGGTTCCGAATAGTACCTGGCTTTGTTGCTCCAATGCGATAATCTCTTTTGCATTGGGAACACCTAAGTCCCCTAGCATTGTAAAGTAGTCCTTACTTGCCGCTGGCCTTGGAATGGCGAGCCTTTGCTTGTCTATTTTAAGGAAACGAAGGCCAAACTGCATTTCTTTTTGAAGCTTTGTATTCACTGTTTTTAATTCTGTCCAGATCGGGTCAGCTTTTATTGTATTCATCAACTTCGTCTTCTGCTCTTCTGTTAACGGCCTGCCCGGTATGCAGGGATCACAATTTTGTGAGATGGCGGGTAAACATACCAGTATAAATAAGGTTAATATTGCGGTAGTCTTTAGGTTCAGGTTATTCATTTTGTACCCTCCAATTTTATTTTGGCAGGAATACCATTTTGGCAAATAAGCAAATATTCAAATATTTGCTCTTGTATATAATTCCATTGCATTATTGCTTCTCCCCAGCATAACATATTATCGGGATCAGCAAGTATAGTCATGCAATCGGATACCTGATGTTCATATCGATCCTGATTAAGTTCGCTTAACAGGAAATATTCATCCATGCACACATCAAAGTTTGTAATAGGCCCACTCAGCCTTGAATAAATGCTTGGCACCGTCGATTCAGCCTTGATGCCAGCGTGTAAACTAAAGAGAATAGCGCAAAGAATAATCTTTTTCATAATTAAGGTTGAAGGTTATTTGGAAGGAGTAAGCTTGCCTAGTTCCTTGAAATCATCCATAGATAATTTGCTGACGTCAGGATATTTTTTCCATAATGCTCTTAACATTTCTTTCGCCTTTTTTTCGGCGGCGACAAATTCTTCCGCATTTACTACACCAGCCTCTTTCAGCCGATCAATGTCTGCAACTTCATTATTTGTTTTTTGAAGGCTTTTGAGCTTTGCAGTATCCATCTTTCCGCTTTTCACTGCCTGAACCATTAACTCAAAAACTCTTTGTTGTTGTTGCTGCCATTGTTTGTATAACGTATCCGCCTTTATTTTACGAATCAGCTCCGCCTTCTCGTGCAACCCAACCGATTGCTGCGTCACGGGAGCGGTATTTTTTTGGCAGGCGCCAAGCAGAAGTAAAGCGGATAGGCTTACGACTATTCCCTGGAGCAATACACGTTTCATAATGCGATAAGGTTTAGTTATAATAAAGTTAGCACGCAAAAAGGCCATCTGACAAATCAGATGGCCCCGTGTTTTAGCGGTATTTCACCCGTATTTTAACCCATTTTCAGGGTGTTTATTGAATTATCCGTTTAATCAACTGCATCGCATCCAGCAGCTATCATCCTACTCTTTTTTCTCCTTCGCTCCTTTACCCTCCTATCTTTTCCTTGGTCGCTGTCTCCTTAAAGTAAAACGTCAATTTCGACTGCTCCTTGTCAAGATCAGCAACTAATATATCTCCCTGCTTGATGTTCATGTTCAATATCTCTTCCGCCAGTGGATCTTCCAGGTATTTCTGGATGGCCCTGTGCAAAGGACGCGCACCAAACTGCTGATCATATCCTTTCTCCGCCAAAAAGCTCTTGGCTTCCTCGGTCAGCTCCAGCGTAAATCCAAGACTGTTCAGGCGCTTCATCACACCTTTCATCAATATGTCGATGATCTGGAAGATGTGGTCCTTGTTCAGGCTATTGAAGATGATCACATCGTCTATCCTGTTCAGGAACTCAGGCGAGAACGTACGCTTCAAAGCTTTTTCAATCACCATCTTGTTGTTCTCATCAGTGCTTTGCGTACGCGCCGAAGTGGCAAATCCAACTCCTTCACCAAAATCCTTCAGCTGGCGAACGCCGATGTTCGAGGTCATGATGATAGTAGAGTTTTTAAAATCTACTTTTCTTCCCAATCCATCGGTCAATTGTCCATCGTCCAATACCTGCAACAGTATATTGTAAATATCAGGGTGTGCTTTTTCAATCTCGTCCAGCAATATCACTGAATAAGGCTTGCGGCGCACTTTCTCTGTCAATTGTCCGCCTTCTTCATAACCTACATATCCCGGAGGCGCACCGATCAACCTGCTTACCGTGAATTTTTCCATGTACTCACTCATGTCTATCCTGATCAATGCATCTTCGCTGTCGAACATATATCTTGCCAGGGCTCTCGCCAGCTCGGTTTTACCAACACCGGTAGGGCCCAGGAAAATGAATGTGCCGATCGGCTTCTTCGGGTCTTTCAATCCAACACGATTACGCTGGATGGCTTTCACCACCTTGCCAATTGCATCTTCTTGTCCTACAACCATCTGCTTCATGTCTTCTGCCATGTGGCGAAGCTTTTCGCTTTCTGCCTGCACCATCCGCTTCACGGGAATTCCGGTCATCATGCTCACTACTTCGGCAATGTTCTCTTCGTCTATAGGATAGCGTTTGTGTTTGCTTTCTTCTTCCCATTGTGCTTTGGCGCGCTCCAGTTCTTCCTGCAGGCGCTTCTCGGCATCGCGCAGCGAAGCGGCCTCTTCGAACTTCTGGCTTTTCACCACCTTGTTCTTTTCATTCTTCACGTCCTCTATCTTCTTCTCGAGGTCTACGATTTCCTGGGGAACATTGATGTTTTTCAGGTGCACCCTTGCGCCTACTTCATCCAGCACGTCGATGGCCTTGTCCGGTAACAGGCGGTCCGTCATGTAGCGGTCGCTCAGTTTTACACAGGCATCGATGGCATCATCGCTATAGGTTACGTTGTGATAGTCTTCGTACTTGGATTTGATATTGTTCAATATCTGGATGGTTTCTTCTACTGTCGGGGGATCGACCATCACCTTCTGGAAGCGGCGGTCAAGTGCCCCATCTTTCTCGATGTACATCCTGTACTCATCCAGGGTAGATGCGCCAATGCACTGCAGCTCGCCGCGTGCAAGGGCGGGCTTGAATATATTGGAAGCATCCAGTGAACCGCTGGCGCCACCGGCACCTACTATGGTATGGATCTCGTCGATGAACAGGATCACATCCCGGTTTTTCTCCAGCTCGTTCATGATGGCTTTCATGCGCTCTTCAAACTGTCCCCGGTACTTGGTGCCGGCCACCAGGGCAGCCAGGTCGAGCGAGATCACCCGCTTGTCGAACAATACCCGCGAAACTTTGCGCTGAACAATGCGCAGTGCCAGACCTTCTACGATCGCCGTTTTACCCACACCGGGCTCACCGATGAGTATGGGATTGTTTTTCTTACGGCGCGAGAGGATCTGGGAGACACGTTCTATTTCTTCTTCCCTGCCTACAATGGGGTCCAGGGCGCCGGTCTCTGCCAGCCTTGTAATGTCCCGGCCGAAATTATCCAGCACAGGGGTTTTGCTCTTGGCATTGCTGCCGCCTTTGGATTTCTGCTGTGAATACTTTTTCTCCTCATCAAAATCATCGTCGTTTTCATCAGTGTATTCGCTGCGAACCTCGTTGCTCTTGACAACGCCTAGCTCATTGCGGAAAAGATCGTAATCCACGTCGTACTGATTTAAAATTTGAGTTGCGATATTTTCTTTGTTCTTTAAAATTGATAGCATCAGGTGTTCTGTCTCTACAGTAGGACTCTTCAGGGCTTTGGCCTCGAGTACAGTTACACGAATCACTTTTTCTGCCTGCTTGGTCAGGGGTAAGCTGTTGATATTTGCGATATTCTTACCAGTCTTATCTTTTACCGCCAGTTCTATCTCCTTTCTCAATTCATACAAGTCTACATTCAATCCTTTCAATATCTTGATGGCAGTATTGTCTCCCTCCCGTATCAGGCCCAGTAGTAAATGCTCCGTCCCTATAAAATCGTTGCCCAACCTTAACGCTTCCTCCCTGCTGAACGATATTATCTCCTTCACCTGGGCTGAAAAGTTGTTATCCATTTTTAATTAATTGAGTATGATACAATAATAACGAATATTTTTGAGAACTGTTCTTGCTGATATATTAACGGTTGTTAACAATTTTTAAGTATGTTGGTCAAAATTGATACCAGGCAAAAATTCCATGTCATAACGCTGAATTCACAGGATCTTGCTGCTAATATGACAGCAGAATTGAACAATTCCTTGCTCCCGCTCTTACAAAACGAAGTTAAAAACATCGTCTTTAACCTGGCCAACCTCCAATCTATTGATACCGCTGCAGGCGAAAGCCTGGTGAAGCTTCAACAATACTTTTACGAAAACAATGCCTCACTCGTTTTCTGCGAACTGCAAAAACCAGTAGAACAGTTCCTGGACGAGCAAGGCCTCCTGGAATTGATGAACGTTACACCCACCGAAAGCGAGGCCTGGGATATTGTACAAATGGAGGAAATTGAACGCGAATTATTAAACGAAGACGAAGCACCGGAATGAATTTCAATACCATTCAGCTTATGAAACGCATACTGTTGCCCCTTATGTTCCTGGCTTCCTGCTCAGGCCGCATATCGCAAAACCAGGACCTGCACCAGGCAAAAGACCTTACCGCCATGAATATTTTCTCGTCCAATATCGAAGGCCCCGCCTTCGATAAATCGGGCCGGCTCTATGTGGTAAACTACCAGCGTGATGGTACTGTGGGAAAAGTATTACCCAATAACGAGATGGGCATTTTCCTGGAATTACCCTCGGGCAGCACTGCTAACAGCATTCAGTTCAATAGCAAAGGCGAAATGCTCATGGCCGATTTTACCGGGCATAACATCCTTAAGGCCGACATGAACACCAAAGCCATTACCGCCTGGGTACATGATGAACGGTTTAACCAGCCCAACGACCTATGCATAAACTCCCGCGACCAGGTATTTGCAAGCGATCCCAATTGGAAAGAACAAACCGGCCAGTTGTGGAGGGCCGATCCCAATGGCTCCCTTCACCTGCTCGAAAGCGGGATGGGCACTACTAACGGCATTTGCCTGAGCCCCGATGAACGTACACTTTATGTAAACGAAAGTATCCAGCTAAAAGTATGGCAGTATGATGTAGACAATGCAGGCAACATCAGTAATAAAAAACTCTTTGCATCCTTTACCGATCATGGCCTCGACGGCATGAAGTGCGATAAGCAAGGCAACCTGTACATCACGCGGTACGGCAAGGGCGCCATTGCAGTGTTCTCGCCGGCGGGCAAGCTGTTGCGCGAGGTACCTCTGACAGGAAAGAACTGCAGCAACCTGGTATTCGGCGGCGAGCAAGGCAAAACAGTGTACGTAACACTCCAGGACAGAAAAGGTTTAGAGTATTTTGTGAATGATATAACAGGTAAATAAAGTCATTGGGTCATTAGGTCATTGAGTCAATAAGTTATTATCGAAATCAATGACGACGCCCTAATGACCTGACGACCTAACGACCTAATGACCCAATGACTTTATGACCAATGACTCAGTCCCTCAAAGACCACATCGCTCGATTGCTTTCTGCAACCACAACGCCTGTATATAAACCGGTGGGCGGTGGCTGCATTAACCAGACCTGGCAGGTAACAGTCGGCAGCGATAAATTTTTTTGCAAGATCAATTCAGCAAGCCGTTATCCAGGATTATTCGACAAAGAAGCAGCTGGGCTTAAAGCACTGAGCGATACGGGATGTATACGATGCCCCTCTGTAATAAGTGTTTCGCAATTGAACGATGAGCAGGTATTGTTGATGGAATGGATAGAGACCGGATCCCGCCATCACGAAATATGGGTGCAATTTGGAAAACAGCTCGCCAGCCTGCATACCTGGAAACACCCCGTGCATCCCGAAACCAGGTTCGGGTTCGATCATAACAACTACATGGGTTCGTTGCCGCAATCGAATACATTTACCAGCGATTGGCCGACCTTCTTCATGGAACACCGGCTGCAACCGCAGGTAGAAATGGCCCACAGCCAGGGCCTCTTAAATGCTGCTCATTTGGCCACATTCGATAATATCTATAAAAAGCTACCCGAGATCTTTTCTCCAACAGCCGCTTCGTTATTGCATGGCGACCTGTGGAGCGGTAATTTTTTATATGGGCCCGATTCGCAGCCCGTGCTCATCGATCCCGCAGTGTATTATGGCCACCCTGCCATGGATATTGCCATGACCTTGCTCTTCGGAGGTTTTCACGAAACATTCTACGAAGTATATGAGTATTGGGCGCCTGCAGCCGAAGATGACTATCCCGATGATGTAGATTTGTGTAGTTTATACCCATTGCTTATTCATTTGAATTTATTCGGGAAAGGGTACTTGTCGGACATTGAATCCCGTTTACGCAGGTTTCGCCAATAAATTATATCTTCAAACGCAAAGCATCTGATCCGGTGCTACCTTCAAACTTCAGAAAAAGTATCGACCAATAATTTATGTTAGCTGTTACTATCCTGGGAAACAATTCCGCCCTACCCGCATACGATCGCCATCCCACGGCGCAGGTAGTAACACTGGACGAGTACCTGTTTTTGGTCGATTGCGGAGAAGGTACCCAAATGCAATTGTCGCGCTATAAAATGCGTCGCAGCCGCATCAGCCACATCTTCATCTCCCACCTGCATGGCGATCATTATTTCGGGCTCATCGGTCTTATTACAAGCATGGGATTGATGAACCGCGAGCAAGACCTGCACCTTTTTGCACCCGCGCCATTAAAACAAATGATAGATTGGCAACTGGACATTGCAGCCACTGCCCTGCCCTATACATTGCATTTTCATCCATTGCAAGGCGAAGGAACGATCATTAAAACAGACAAGTTCGAAGTAACAGCGTTTAAAACCTTTCACCGCATCGATTGCTGGGGATTTCGCTTTGCACAGGTAAAGCCTCCGCGAAAAGTGAACCCTGTTAAAGCAAGGGAACATGAAATTCCCGCAGCATTCTTCGACCGGCTGAAACAGGGAGAAGATTATCGCAAGCAATCGGGCGAAATCGTACAAAACGAATGGGTCACCGATGCAGCGCCGGCGCCAAAGTCGTATGCTTATGCAGCCGACACTATTTACCATGAGACCATTGCTGAAAAAGTATCCGGCGTAGACCTGTTATACCACGAGGCCACTTACTTAAAAGACCTGGAAGACCGCGCCACTGCACGTTTTCATTGCACCAGCGAGCAGGCGGCGATGATTGCGCAAAAAGCAGGCGTGGGAAAATTATTACTGGGGCATTTCAGTTCCAAATACGAAAAACTGGAGGCCTTTGAACTGGAAGCGAGGCGGGTTTTTCCAAATACGGAGTTGGCGTTGGAGGGAGTGACGTACCGTGTGTGAGTTACCAGGTCAATAGTCATTAAGTCATCGGTCACTGGATCGATGGAGACTTCTAACAACCTTAATGACTTAATGACCTATTGACTCAATGACTTTTTACAGCCACTTGTAAAATAATGGAAACTCCTGCCGCCACGTTGGCTCGTTGTGCTGGCCTTCTGCATTGATCCTTACTTCCATTTTGCAGCCGGCCTTCATGCGCATGCTCTCAAATACCTGCAATGTTTCTCTTACAAGTTCTTTGCTTTCCTGTTCGCCGGCATAAAAATAGATCCTGCTTTGCCGGTGCGTGGAAGGTTTTACCAGCTTTTGTATGTCTGCAACCAGTTCGGGTGCAATCCAAAACGAGGGGGAGAATACCCCGGCCACTCCAAATACCTGCGGGTATTTAACAGCGGCATACATGGAAATGAGTCCTCCCATCGAGCTGCCCGCTATCATGGTATTCTTTTTATCTCTTAATGTGCGGTACCGGCGGTCTATATATGGCTTCAGTGTTTTGGTAATGAAGTCTACGTATTGCTTTCCTTCTCCTTTGCCGAAGCGGGTATTGTCGTAAGGATTGTATTCATTCATTCGCTTCAGCCCGCCGTTATCGATGCCGACAACGATACATTGTTTCCAGGATGTGTCCAGCGTTTCATCGATGCCCCATTCGCCCGCAAATGCGGTTGATTCATCAAACAGGTTTTGTCCATCGTGCATGTACAGTACACGGTACCGCTTGGTGCTGGTGGCATAGTCCTTTGGAAGGTAAACCCAGATCCTGCGGGTGCGGCTGAGTTGCGGCATATAAAAAGCTGTGTCCACAACGCGCACGCTGGAGCTTGCCGTGCGCTTTTTTACAGGCGGAGCGCCGCTGGCCCAACCGCCGATGGTGAATTGCAAAGTAGTATCGGATGTTATCGTGATCCTGCGGTTGGCAATGTTATTGCCATTAGCGCTTAGCTCAACCGTTTCCCAACTGCCGCGGGTGAATTTGAACTCGTAATCGCCCGAGGGAATATTTCTTAGCGTAAGCGAGAAAACGCCCTGCTCATCTTTACGCAGCTTAAAAGTTTCGTCAGCGGGGTTCCAGCCGTTGAAGTTGCCCGCGACGTAAATGTTTTCGGCATTGGTGGTTGCGGTCAGCGGCGCCAGTTGAATACGGACAGTATGTTGCGCTGTCATTTGCGAAGCAACAGATACGGCCATTATCAACATAAGCGTTCTCATAGTTTACCTGGTTAAATATTTTGCAACGCGGCTATGCAACGCATCGCTGAGCGGCGTGAGCGGCAGCCGCAAATAATTTTCGACCAATTGCTGTTCATGCAAAAATGCTTTTACGCCGGCCGGGTTGTTTTCTGCGAACAACAGTTCATAGCCTTCGATCAACTTGTCGTTGATGGCTTTGGCCGCTTTAAAATCTCCGTCGAGGCAAAGCCTGGTCATTTCAGAAAAATATTTCGGAAAGCAATTAGCCGCTACGCTGATAACTCCATCCATGCCGCAGGCTATTTGCGGCAGCACCAGGTTATCATCGCCGCTTACTACCAAAAAATCGTTCGGCCTGTCCCGAAGTATCTGCATGCATTGCGACATATCGCCGCTGGCTTCCTTAATACCGGCCACGTTGGCTACTTCGTTGGCAAGGCGTAGAGTGGTGGCGGCATTCACGTTGCGGCCGGTGCGGCCGGGAACATTGTATAATATCAGCGGCTTTGCCGAAGCTTCGGCCAGTGCTTTGTAATGATAGTACAATCCGTCTTGCGAAGGTTTGTTGTAGTAGGGGCTTGCACTTAGCACCGCGGCTGCTTTTTCTACAGGAAAAGTTTCGATGTCACGGATAAGCTCATGCGTATTGTTACCGCCGATGCCTATCACTACCGGCACGCGGTTGCCGGCTTTTTGGAAGGTGTAGTTGGCCACGTCCAACTTTTCTGAACGGTCGAGCGTAGGTGTTTCACCCGTTGTTCCGAGGGTAACGAGGTATTCTACCCCGCCTTCGATCACAAAATCGATGACCCTGCCGAGCGCATCGTAATCGATGTCGAAATTATTTTTGAACGGCGTAACAAGCGCTACACCTGTTCCTTTGAGCGTATCACGTAATGGCATGTGAGATGGAGATTAAGACTGGTTTTGATTTTCATTCACGCTTTCCGGCCTGTGTTCCGGTTCTGTTACATATGCTTCCGCAGGTATTTCATCCCAGAAGCCCATGCGGCAGTATTTATCGATCCGCTTGTTTACCCGGTCTTCGGGAGAAAGCTGTTTCAGCTCGCGGATAGCATTCACGATATAAGGTTTTAATAAAGCGGCTGCTTCATTGTAATCCCAATGCGCGCCGCCTATCGGTTCGGGAATGATGGCATCTATCAATCCGAATTTATGCATATTGTCTGCCGTAAGTTTCAATTGATCTGCCGCTTTCTCTTTCATTTCCCAACTGCGCCATAAGATCGAGCTGCAGCTTTCAGGGGATATCACGGTGTACCATGTGTTTTCGAGCATGAATACTTTATCGCCCACGCCAATGCCGAGCGCGCCGCCCGATGCGCCCTCTCCTATGATAGCGCATATGATGGGCACTTTCAGCCTGCACATCTCATATATATTGCGGGCGATGGCCTCGCCCTGTCCGCGCTCTTCGGCTTCCAGTCCTGGATAAGCGCCAGGCGTATCGATCAATGTAACTACCGGCTTATTGAATTTCTCGGCCAGCTTCATCAGGCGCAACGCCTTGCGATAACCTTCGGGATTGGCCATACCGAAATTGCGCATCTGGCGCATTTTGGTATTGATGCCTTTTTGCTGTCCAATGACCATTACGGTTTGTCCATCCAATTGTGCAAACCCGCCGATCATTGCTTTATCGTCCTTCACATTCCTGTCGCCAAACAGCTCCACGAAATTCGTGAACATCTTTTCAATATATTTCTGCGTATATGGCCGGTCGGGATGGCGGCTCAATTGCACCTTCTGCCAACTGCTCAGGTTTTGGGTAATTTCTTTACGTCGCTCTATAACATTGGCTTCCAGTTCCTTGATCATTTCGCTGTAATCCACCTTGGTCTTCTCGGCTTTCTTCTTCAAATCTTCTATATCCTCGAAGAGGTCTTTGATGGGCTTTTCAAAATCAAGGAACTGTCGGTTTTTATCTTGCGGCATAAGCGGGCGGGTATGAGGTGTAAAAGTAATTCGAAAGTAATAAATGTCGATAAATTCATTTCAATGCTGTCTGTTCAACTGCCGGACGAATTATTACAATTTGTACATTTAGGCAAATCATACCAGCTTATGAAAGGTTTAGCATTGGCCGTATTGATGTTTTGTCAGCTCGTGGTATTTGCCCAACGCAGCACCTCCGTTTCCTTCGAAAAATGGATCAGCCTCAAAGGAACTGGCGGTCCGCTGGTATCGCCCGATGGCAAAACCATCGTGTACTCCGTAACCTCCACCGACTGGGCCAATAACAGCTATGATACCGAATTGTGGATGGTGCGCGATGGTGGCGCTCCCGTTCAGCTCACCCGCACTGACCGCGGCAGCAGCTTCGGCGCAAGGTTTACGCCCGACAGTAAGTTCATCAGCTTCCTGGCTGACCGCGGACAGAAAACCCAGATCTACCTCATCTCCGTTCATGGCGGCGAAGCCATGCAGTTAACGAAAGACGAGGACGGCATAAACAATTATGAATGGAGTCCCGATGGCAGCAGGATCGCGTATAGCAAACCCATGGCCGACAGCAAGCGGGATAAGACCATGCGCGAACGGTTCGGTGCCTTTGGCGTGGAAGGAGAAGAATATAAGCTAAATCATTTGTGGATATTGAATTATAATTACGACACCGTGGTGCTGGCAGGACAAGTGCCGTGTTATCCGGTCAAAAAAGATTCAAGTTCCGCTGATTCACTCGCCAAAGTAAAAGCACAAGGCTGCGTATCGCTGCCCGTTGCAAAGCAATTGACACAAGGCGATTTTACCGTAGGCGGTTATGCCTGGCATCCCGATGGACAAAGGATCATATTCAACAGGCAAGCCAATCCGCTCATCAATTCAGGCATCACAGCCGACATTGTGCTGATGGATGTCGCTACAAAAAAGATGACCACGCTGGTAAGCAATCCAACCGGGGACTTTTTCAGCCGCTGGAATCCCCAGGGAACGGCCTTTGTATATAGCAGCGCCGTCACCGACTCAACCAGCAATTACTATAAAAACAATCGCCTTTTTATTTATGATATGAATACCAATTCGAGCCGTGAAATTGCAAAGGACATCGATGAGAATAAGTTCGTATCGGATTGGAACAAGCACGGCCTGTTCGTAGGGGCGCTGGAGAAAACGAAACAAAAGATATTCACGGTCGATCCGGCATCGGGCGCATCAACGCCCCTTCCCATCGCGCTGGACCTGGTAGGCAACATTTCATTCAGCATGAATACCGACATCGTTGCGGTGTCTGGAAGAAACTATGCGGACCTGAATGAGATTTATACAGGTACTTTCAATCAACCGCTGACGAAGGTGACGAACAATTCTGCGCAAATTGCAAATTGGAACACGCCGGTGAATGAAGTGATATCCTGGAAAAGCAAAGATGGAGCGGCAATAGAAGGCGTACTGCTGAAGCCCAGGAATTATGATCCTGCAAAAAAATACCCGCTGCTGATAGTTATTCATGGAGGCCCTACCGGCATCGACTTACCCGATCCTACTCCCACCTATGTGTATCCCATCATGCAATGGGTTGAAAAAGGCGCATTGGTATTACGCGTAAATTATCGAGGCAGCGCCGGTTACGGTGAAAAGTTCCGGTCGCTCAACGTGCGCAACCTGGGTGTCGGCGATATGTGGGATGTGGTGAGTGGCGTAGAGCACCTGCAGAAAAAAGGAATGATCGACACGGCGAGGATGGGAGTCATGGGCTGGAGCCAGGGTGGTTATATCTCGGCCTTCCTTGCCACCAATACCAATATCTTTAAAGCGATATCGGTTGGCGCAGGCATTTCCAATTGGGTAACCTATTATGTAAATACAGACATCACCCCGTTTACGCGCCAATACTTGCAGGCCACTCCATGGAACGACATGGCGGTGTATTTAAAAACATCTCCCATGACAAACATCAATAAAGCGCGTACGCCTACGCTTATACAACACGGTGAGTTCGATCGCCGTGTGCCCATCCCAAATGCGTATGAGCTTTACCGTGGGTTACAGGATCGGGGCGTGCCTTCCAAACTGATCGTGTACAAAGGTTTCGGGCACGGCATCAACAAGCCCAAAGAACGCCTTGCCGCGGTTTGGCATAACTGGCAATGGTTTAACAAATATGTTTTTGGCGAGGCAGAAGAACCCATGCCGCTTGAATAATTATTAATTAGTGATTATTAATTATTCACCCATGAAATCTTCTATTTTCAAGCTGTACTATTCACTCCGTATTGGCAAGAGCAATATCGATGGCAAGGGCGCCTATGCACGGGAAGCCATACCGGCCCGCAGAAAAATCGGTGACCTGGGCGGCGTAATCATTTCACAACGCGAAGCAAGGCGCATTGCAAACAACAGCAAACGCGTTGCGATTGTTGAATTTGGAAATGGAAAGGCATTGAACGCGGCAATCAACAGCAATGCATTGCGGTACGTTAATCATTCATGCAGTCCGAATACTTATATGCGTGTCGCGCACAACCGCGTGGAGTTTTATGCTTTGCGTTCCATTCGATACAATGAAGAATTGACCTGCGATTATGGTGAAACGCATCACGATGGCAAGCTGCCCTGCAAATGCGGAGCGCCAGGTTGCCAGGGTTTTATTTAAGCTGGAAGAAAAGAATGATTCCGATACCCGCCACGCCGCCGATTACCGAGGCAACTGCATCCATGATCTCATGATATCCATGACCGGTGATCTTGGAAAAGAGCTCGAAGCCGTAGCTGATGACAATCACCAGCACAAATGCGAGCAACGTGGCCATTACCAATTGCATAGGCAGCAGCCACCAACCAAGGGCTTGTAATACCACGCCCATAACGATGCCGGCGAAGAAATGACGCCATTTGTCAGGTTGAATTTTCCGAGCCATTAAGAGGAATCAATAAGGGGAAAGGAGTTATGCGCGATGTTTTAGATGAGTGCGCCATCGAACCGGTAATCAATTGATCCAGGAGTAAGCCGATATTGGACAATTAAAGGATAACTGTTTGCTTCTCAACCCTTTCCAGACCCACCAACATTCATTGACTTTTTCATTTTTGTGAATTTGAATTATGAAGTTACAATTTTATTTACAAAGATTAAATAAGTGTCACCGGGTATGAGGATACCTTGTGAACTACTCAATTTTATCTCCCCTCCGGCACTGCTGAACTTTAGCTCGTTCAGCGTTACTTCCGACCTATCAACGACGTTTGAAAGGTCTATATTATTATTGATGTCAAAAAATTCCAATCTGTAGCGGTTATCAGGGTTTTTAACGATTATTTCGTAACCGCTGTACACGCTGGTGATGCTTACTATCCAGGTCTTGTTAATCTTCATGGAGTTGATGGACTCATGAATCCGTTGCACATTATAAATTGGTTCAACGGGTAAAGGTTTGTTTATTTTCTTCATCAGGCGTTTTTTTCCTATATCATCTTCCTCTCCCAGGTATTTTGGGTCATCAAGGAATTCGTCCTTGTATTCCTTTCCGTTTACATTAAATGTTTTGATTTCGATGGAACTCTTATCCCCTTTTTCCATCAGTTTGTCTACATAAACAAACGCTTCTAACTGAATAGCATCACCATTCGATTTTATCTGGTAAGACTGGGATTCGAGCATCCTGAAATGATTTTCATCTTCCCAGAAGATTTCCAGCGTTAGTTTGAAATGTTCCCGGAGATGATTGAACTTGTCAGGCTCGGGAAGAAAACGTCCAACGAGTTTTTTCAATTGCTGTTGCGACATATTGGAAAACTGCACACCGAGATACTCTTTGTACGACTGGTTAAATTTGTCGAAGTGAACGAACGGACTCTGCTTTTTTAAATATTCAGAAAACGCACTGCTCATATTTTCCAGCGGCACTTTAATAACGCTGGTGGCACGATATGCTTCTTCTACGTCGTAGTCAAACCTGTTTAATTTTACAGGAACGTATTTGCGATAATGCCTGACGACATTAATTTCGTTAGGTCCTGCATAACTGATATCGAGTAATGAAAAACCTGACTTGTATTTTTCAATATCCCCTTCAGGATTGCTGAATGTAGATTTCGAGTTAACGAAATAACATGCTTGGCCGGTATCGCTAAGTTCACGGTCGCGTGATTCATGGGTGTGACCGCAAAAGAGTATGCTGAACTTTCCCCTCCGCAAGAGGTTTTTTATTCTCCTTTCCTCACTGTTAGAAAAGAAACCCTCTTCCAGCGGGTGGTGAAACAAGGCAATGTTGAAATCTGTTTTGCCCTCAAAAGCAGCATTGGCGCGCCGTATCTGGGAATCGCCAAATACCAATTTTGGTCCGCCGCCGTCAGGAAAATGATCGAGCTTATGATGGCACGTCCAGGCCGAATTAAAAGCAGCTATACCAATTCTGGCATTTCCAAACTTGAATGTAAATAAGGTTTCAAAATTTGAAATGTCTACGGTTTCCTCAGCTACAGGTTCCAGCTTCTCGGGTAAGTTATTGAACCCCTCATAGAACTTTTTCTCAAAATCCTTGAAATTCTGTAATCCTTTAAAATCGTCAGTAAAATTGATCCTGTTCTCAGCAATTCTCCAGTCTATATCGGTAAGACTGGCATTTTGCCTGGTATCACGTAGCGTTGACAATACGTTCCTACCACTCACGCCGGGAGGGTCCTGTACATCATGGTTGCCCGGAATGATAATAATACGGTTATTTTTTAGCTGGAGCCTTTTAGCAAGCTTATCCAGTATTTCAGTGTGAACAGCATCAAAACAGTCTTTATCCCTGAAAGATGCTCCACCCTTATCTACCAGATCCCCGGTCACAAAAACAAAGTCAATCTTCCTTTCCTTGTGTTCATCCGCTAAACTTTCTAATAAAGCTTCCAGAAGCTCATCGAAATAATTCACATCCCTCGAAAAATGCAGATCTGAAATATGAGCTATTCTCATAAGCAGGTTTTAATAGCATTGCGCGTTTCAGCGGAGGCAGCGACTAATGTCCAATTGGTTTAAAACCATTAAAATAAGGAATAAATTAAATTAATATTACAGTAGAAACACGGTTTTTTTTACCACCGTCTTCATAACCAATGCGCTTGTTCCTTTCATCTTTCCGTTTTGGCAATCACCCGCAACACCTGGTGCGCTTGGCCAACAGTAATAAAAGAGCTGCTGTTATTGCCAATGCCTGTGATGAAATGCCGGAAAACGACAGGCAGATCCGCGTACGCCAGGAGATAGGACTGTTGCAGGAACTGGGATTTTTTCCGGGAGAAATTGACCTGCGATCGTACTTCAACAATCCGCATCGGCAGCAACACCTAATCAAGCTGCTGTCTACCGTGGGACTAATTTGGGTGCGGGGCGGCAATTCATTCGTGCTGCGCAGGGCCATGAAGGCGAGCGGCTTCGATGTGATGATCACGGGACTCGTGCAGCAGGATGCGGTTGTATATGGCGGCTATAGCGCCGGCGCCTGCGTAACCGGACCAACCCTGGCAGGAATAGAAATGGTAGATGATCCACACACGGTGCCTGAAGGTTATGATGCAACCGTGATATGGGAAGGACTGAACCTTGTACCCTACGTGATCGTGCCACACTACCGGTCCATACTTCCTGAATCGGCGAAAGTAGAGCGGTTGTTGCAACATTACGTTGACCGCAATATATCGTTTAAGCCTCTCCGTGATGAGGAGGCAGTGGTGGTAAACGGCGACCAATCATTCTGTGCGTAGACTGTTTACCGGGTTTGCAGAAGCGGCCTTTAAAGCCTGCACCGACACGGTAGCCACGGCAATCACCAGCGCCACCAGTCCCGACACCAGGAATACCCACCAACCGAGACTGATTCGGTAAGCAAAATCCTGCAGCCATTGATACATGGCCCATCCAGCCAGGGGAAATGCGATGAAGGCAGATATGATCACCAGTTTTACAAACTCTTTCGAAAGCAGGGCTACGAGGCTGTTGACCGAAGCGCCCAGCAGTTTCCTGACGCCAATCTCTTTCACGCGCCTTTCGGCGGTGTAAGCGGCCAACCCGAACAATCCCAAACAGGCGATAAAAATCGACAGGATGGTAAACACAGTAAACACGGTACCCAATCTTTGCTCTGATTGGTATAAGGATGCAAACTCGCTGTCGAGGAAACTGTAGTCAAATGGCGTATTGGGCGCGAACTGCTTCCAGGTGTTTTCTAACCTGCTTAGGTAAGCGCTGATATCGCCCGGCTTTACTCTCACCGCTACATAAGCAATGCCCAGGTCGTATGTTTGAGATGTGGCATGGAACAGTGCAAAGGGCTCTACCATGGTGCGCAATGATTGTATGTTGAAATCCTTTGCCACGCCTATCACCTTAAACTTCTGGCTATTGCCCGGATAGTCGAGATATTTTCCAACAGGGTTCTTCCACCCTATTTGCCGTATGGCGGCTTCGTTTAGAATTACCGATGCGGAATCGTTGAATGCTTTTGAAAAATTTCTTCCTTTACTGATCTGGATGCCGAGTGTAGGTACAAAATCATCGTCTACCACAAAAGAAGAAAGCCCGATTTCCTTGATGATGTCCTTGTCATCGTCCATTGGTTCGGGAATATATTGGTCGCCGAAGTTCACCCTGGTGGGAATGCTGCTGGTAACGCTGGCATTTACCACCCAGTTCATCCTGGTAAGTTCTTGCCTGAAGGCCTGCTGGTTGCCGATTCGGTCGGTATTGGCAATGATGATCACATTTTCCTTATCGAGTCCCAGGTTTTTATTTTGCGTAAACCGTAACTGCCGGAATACGACGATGGTGCATACGATCAATCCTATCGAGATGGTAAACTGAAAAACGATCAGCCCACTGCGTATGAGGCGTGCGCCCATGCCGCCGCTGAACAGCTTCATCCCTTTCAAAACAGCTACAGGCTTGAATGAAGTAAGATAAAACGCGGGATAGCTTCCGGCAAGCAAGCCCGTTAATGCAAACAGGAGGAATAAAAATAACATGATGTAGCCGCTGAACAGCAGGTCAAGCTCAAAAGATTTGCCGGCGATTTCATTGAAAGGCTTTAACAATAGCGCAACCAGTATCAATGCCAATATGGATGCGATGAAACTGTACAACAGCGCCTCTGCCAGGAACTGTTTGACCAGTTGTGATTTTCCCGAGCCCAGTACTTTGCGTATCCCGATTTCCTTGGCTCTTTTTGCCGCCTGCGCGGTGGAAAGGTTCATGAAGTTTACACAGGCCAGGATGATGATGAACAGTGCAATGGCAGAAAAAATATACACATATTTAATATTGCCCAGCGTAGTTAGCCGCGATCCGATGCCCTGCGAATACAGGTGTACAGACGTGAGCGGCTGCAAGCGGTATTCCAGCTTACGCCCCTGCTTTACAAAATCTTCGTAGGTTATAACATTTCTTCTGAAAGCGTATTTCTTTACGATCGCGGGCAGTTTGGCTTCCAGCTTTGCCATCGATGCCTTGTCTACCGGCACATGCTCTTTTAGTTTTATATAAGTAGTTATCTGCAGCCACATCCAGTTCCAGCTTCTTCTTTTTACATTGTCGTACGTAGAGATGGGCACCAGCATATCGAACTGCAGCGACGATTGCGGAGGAATATCGTCGAGTACGCAGCTTACCGTAAACGGCCTGCGTTCACTGTCGAACAGCAGGGTTTTGCCTATGGCAGAACTGTTGCCAAAGTATTTTTTTGCCACTTGCCGGGTTATTACAACGGCATCCGGCCTGGTGAGGCAGGTGGCGGCATCGCCTTCTATAACCTTGTAATCAAATATCTCCAGGAAGTTGGAGTCTACTCCCCACAGTCTTCTCTCGGTGAAATATTTTACCCCGCGGCTTCCTTCTTCGTACCGCACCATCAGATCGCCGGGGCGGTATATCCTTGCATAGGTTTCTACCTCGGGAAATTCATCGTGCATAGTAGGGCCGATGGCGGCACCGGTATTGCCTGTGGTAAATTCCTGGCCATTGTCAATGCCCACCGTATTTACCTGGAAAATGTGGTCCGCTCTTGTGAAAAAGCGGTCATATTTTAATTCATCCTGTACAAAAAAGAATATGAAGACCACTGCGGCAATGCCGATGGCGAGCCCTGAAATATGAATGACGCTGTTTACTTTATTGCGGCTCATGTTCCGCCAGGCTATCAGCAGTAAGTTTTTGATCATGGCGATGGTTTTAAGGAATGATATCAAAAGGTAACAAATTATACGAAAACCTTCGTTTAAAGGTTGCCTGAATTATTACCTGCCATTTGCCACTGTTTGTTACCGTTGATAACATGTTCAGGGCTGGTGCCGGGCACGAAACTTCGCCATTGCATAATTTAGATTAAAACTATTGTCATGAAATGGACAACCCTGCTTTCCTTGCTGGCTGTATTACTCGCGGCCTGCTCGGGCAACAATACCAACATCACCGACGCACGCAAAACAGCCATTGAAGCAATAAAAAAAGCCGAAAGCGATTTTGCAAAAATGGCGGCCGAAAAAGGCGTCGCGGAAGCATTTTATTTTTATGCGGACAGCAACGCTGTGATCAAACGCGAGAACGACAGCCTGGTCCACGGAAGGGATGGCATCCGCAATTATTACTCCGACCCGCATTATGCTTCGGCCAAAGTGAGCTGGTCGCCGGACTTTACGGACGCTTCCGCCAATGGAGACTTCGGTTATACTTACGGCAGGTATAGCTGGGTTATTCAGGATAGCGCCGGCAAGTCCACCGAATACAAAGGCGTGTTCCACACCGTATGGAAGAAGCAGGCCGATGGCAACTGGAAGTATGTATGGGATTGATCTGGTTCCATGAAAATGGTTATTTTGCGCGACGGACGGCACAGAAACCGTATCCTCCCCTATACATGTTTAGAATATTATTTGTTGTACTTCTCCTGTTTGCCTGCGACAGGATCATAGCGCAGGACACATTACTTTTCCGCCTCTCTAATCCATGGAATACCGTAAAGGATCCCGCAGGGCAATTTCTCCGGAAAGCTGTATTGACAGACAGCGGATGGCTGACACTGGATTATAATTCCCGGAACATATTGGTTGCGCGCAGTTATTATACTGATACCAACTTTAGAACGAAGCTTCATTGCCATAAATATTTCCATGAGCAAGAGGGCTATTTCGAAGAGGTGCGTTGTTATCAAAACGGGCAGCTCAATGGGACCCGCGCCGGCTTTAATAAGAAGGGCGATACACTTTGGAGAGAGACGCTTTCAGCCAATACTATTATTGAAAGAAAACACTTTCCCGGCTATGAGTCGGAGGATAGGGTTTTTATAAAACTAGAAATGGGGACCAACTTTCCGGGAGGTGATGCGGGATGGGCAAGGTACCTTTCAGAAAATCTTAGGTATCCAAAAGAAGCAGTAAGGAAGAAAATAGAGGGAGCTGTAACGATCAGCTTCATTGTTTCAAAAGAAGGAAAGATAACAGACGTAACTGTTGTAAAGTCTGCCCATCCGTTGTTAGACAAGGAAGCGTTGCGATTAATCCAAAACTCACCCAACTGGACGCCCGCCGAACAAGGTGGCAGGCCCGTAAAAGCATACAAACGCCAAACCATTACCTTTAAATTGTAAGCATTTTAAATTTGGTGTTTATTCGACATGTTCGACCTGGTAAAAAAATCCATACAACAATTCGGGTCCTTTTCAGAGAAAGACCTCATGGAGGTGGTCAACCGCCTTCGTACCATGCAGCTCCGCAAAGACGCCGTATTAATTCCTGAAGGCCACGTATGCCGGGAATTCTATTTCGTGAACAAGGGCTGTTTCCGCCAGTATACCATCACCGACGAAGGCACCGAAGCCACATTGAATTTATATGTGGAAGAAGACTGGATGTTCGACTATAAAAGTTTTATATCCCAACGCCCTACAGACGCGGTTATGCAGGCGGCAGAAGACAGCGAAGTCCTCAGGCTGGACGCCCACGATTTTCATGACCTGGTGAAAATCTCCGATGGATTTTTCAGGATCGGCGTTATATTTCAACAGGCGATACAAAACCAGGACTATCAAAACAACAGGGTCACTCCCGAAGAAAAATATTCCTTGCTGCTGGCGCGCAAGCCGCGCATCGTTCAGAAATTTCCTTTGAAGCACGTAGCTTCTTACCTGGGCATGACACCCGAAACTTTGAGCAGGATACGACGCAAAATCATTTCTTGATCAGAATCAAGGCGAGGCGCGGGTTGAGCCGTTAGTTTGCACTCAACTAAAACCCGCCACATGAATCCCCAGTTTGAAAAAAATGCCGGCATAGCGCTTATTGTTTTTACCATACTGATGACATTTACCATGGTGCTTCACCCAGCCGGCGGAAGCTTTGAATATCTGTTGAAAGTAAAAATGAGGATCATTACCACACATGCCATTGCCTTGTGCTCGTTGCCGTTTGCGCTGGTAGGCTTTTGGGGATTGACAAGAAAGTTAGGAACTGAGTACCTGCTGTCTGTTTCGGCGCTTGCAACCATGATATTTGGATTGATTGCAGTAATGATGGCCGCTACGGTCAACGGGCTGGTGCTGCCGATATTCATTCAGCGGTATGAAGGCGCTTCTCCAGAAGTGATTGAATCGCTTAAACCCTTGCTGCGTTATAATTTCTCGATAAACAATGCATTTGATTACATCTATACAGCGGCTTTTTGTCTTGCCATATTGTTTTGGTCGATTGCGATCATCAGGACCAGAAAACTTCCGGTATCACTTGCTTATGCAGGACTGGTATTGTCTGTTATAGCCGCGGTGATATTTGAAGCGGGCTTTGCAGGTCACCTGGGCGGGTTCCGCTTGTTTGTAACGAGCATCGTGATATGGATCCTGCTGGTTGGCTTGTTGCTTGCACGGACGCGTGCTAATATTCCTTAATCCGGCGCGGCATTTATGAAAGCGGTTCCGGCCCCGGTGGCCCGCCGGCAGGTTTCGATCTGTCTGCCGGCAGCGGGATAAATTCCTTGTTATCGTTGGGAGGAAGTATGATGCGGCCCTGCTTCCAATCTTCCTTGGCTTGTTCAATGCGTTCCTTGCGCGAGGAAACAAAGTTCCACCAGATGAACCGCTCACCGAGTGGTTCACCACCTAACATCATTAACGTGGATGGTTCTTTTGCTGTAAATGCCGCATCATCTTCACTGGTAAATACCAGCATTTGTCCTGCACCGTATGTAATACCGTTTAATTCGATGCTTCCTTTGGCGATGTAAATGCCACGCTCGGAATGTTCTTTGGGCAATCCGAACCTGGAGTTGGCATCCAATACGGCATGCACGTAGAAAAGGGGTGAATGTGTTTTTACATCGTTGCGCAAACCGTACGCATTGCCGGCTATCAACCGCATCCATATTCCTTTGTCGGTGAATATGGGCAATTGCTCCGGTTTATAGTTATCGAATGCCGGGGCAGATTCCTCATCTCTTTCAGGCAGCGCCACCCAGGTTTGTATCATTTCCAATTCTCCGCCAGCCAGTGCGGCCGGGTCTTCGAATCTTTCTGAATGTGCAATGCCACGGCCCGCCGTCATCCAGTTCACTTCGCCCGGCCGGATGATTTGTTCTACTCCCAGGCTGTCCCTGTGTGTTACCTGTCCACCGAAAAGATAACTTACGGTTGACAGCCCGATGTGCGGATGTGGCAATACATCCAGTGACGTGGGATCGGCAGGCACACCGGTAATAGGCCCGGCGTGGTCCATAAATATAAATGGACCTACCATGCGGCGCAGCCGAAAAGGAAGAATGCGTTTAACTTTTACTGATTGACTGATTGCGGCGGAACGGGCTTCGATTACAAGATGCGGCATAATATCATTTATTGCTCGAAACCAAAGGTACGGATGAGCGCTATTAATTGGCAGATTGTGACATGCTGTACACCGGATAAGTACGCTAAGGTAAAATACCTTTGAAGCAAGCGCCACGATATATGTGTATCATACTCGCTTAATGATACCAGGCTTCAGCAATTAATTACCGTAAAAAGTTTAGAAGATGAAAAAACTATTGATAATCTTTTTAATTGCCAGTTCATGTAATATTTCCGAGGAAGGTCTAAAGGCCAAAGCCGAAATTGAAATTAAAAATGCAGACCTGGCAATGAGCGATCTCGCGGGTGAAAAGGGATTTTTTCAAGCTTTGCTTCAGTACGCTGAAGATAGTGTCATTATTCCAAGAGAAGGGAAACATCCCCTTTTTACCAAGCTGGCAGCAGACCAAGACTGGAAGGATAAAGGGATAATAAAAACCATCAGTTGGAAGCCAGTTAAGGTAGTCGCATCTCAAAGCGGCGATATGGGTTATTGGTTTGGATTCGCCACCTTTAAAGGAAGTGACACTGCCACTTACACAAATTATTGCACCATTTGGCGTAAGCAACAAGATGGCAATTGGAAGTTTGTATTTGATGGAGGAAATAACGTGCCGCAGCCAGACGCCGGCTTCCTGAAATAATTCATGTTAAATGGACACGTCACGCCGTTTACCGAAGATTTTCACAACGGCTTGCCGGTAACTGTTACCGATAGGTATTTCTTTCTTCTTGATTTCTACCGTATCGACGGTAAAAGCATCTATTTTATCCAGGGACACAAGGAACGACTTGTGCACCCTTATAAATCCTTCGGTTGATAGTTGTTTTTCCAGCATGTTCAAGGTTTGGTAGGTTATTATCTCTTTTTGTTCCGTAAACACCTTTACGTAGTTACCATACCCTTTAAAATAAAGAATATCGCTCAACAGCAATTTCATCATTTTCTTTCCCTGCTTGAAATATATATAAGAAGCGTTGGCTTTCTCTGCTTGCGGTTGGGTGTTGTTCGCCGGTACGTTCAGCCTGTTAAAAACCTTGGAAATGGCCTTCAGGAATCTTTGATAGGACACAGGTTTGATAAGGTAATCCACCACATCCAGTTCATATCCCTCGAGGGCAAACTCGGAGTATGCCGTTATCAAGATGATCAGCGGCCTGCTATCGAGGGTCTTCAAAAGATCGAGTCCCGACAGCTGGGGCATTTTGATGTCCAGCAGCAGCAGGTCGACTTTTTCTTTTTGCAAAAAATTGTACGCATCCAATGCGTTGTTGAACTCCGCCACAATCTCCACCTCGTCAATGTTCCGCATATAAGACCTGATGATCTCCACAGCGATCGGTTCATCATCAACCAAAAGGCATTTTATTTTCATACTGGCAACTTAGGCACATTCAGGTGTACTAAATGATGGTGATCTGAGTTTTGAATGGTCAACTGGTAATTGTCAAGATATAATAGTTTAAGCCTTCTGTCTACATTTTTCAAACCAAGTCCCGCCGGCTTATCATTTACCACCGCACAGCTGTTTTCAACGGTGAAGGTGAGCATATTATTATCCACTTCCAGGTCGATGCTGATCCATGCATTTCTCATCGATTCACTAAATCCGTGCTTAAAGGCGTTTTCGACAAATGGTAACAGCAAAAGGGGCGCAATACTAAAATTTTCCAGGTCCCCTCTTTTTTTGAAAAATATGTCAAATCCTTCCTTGTATCTTATTTTTTCAATCTCGATGTAGTTTTCAATATGATGAATTTCCTTGGTCAAAGGCGCGCTTGGCACATTTGCCTCGTAGAGCATATACCGCATAAGGTCGGAGAGCTTGAGTATCAGGGCTGGAGCCGCCTCTGACTTTGACAGCGCCAATCCATACAAATTGTTCAACGTGTTGAAGAAAAAATGCGGGTGTATCTGTGACTGCAGGAATTTTAGTTCCGAACGCAATTGTTCTTTTTCTGTTTCCTTTAATTGCTGTTGGCTTTGGTACCAGTGGTGAACCAGTTTCACACACAAGATGATCACCGCCGTTGGGTACATTCGTAAAAGTGTCTGTACAATAAATGTAAACGACCAATAGTTGAATGTTACTTCTGTGGTTTTGTCAAATAGCCGAAATATGTAAACATAGTACACGTACAGGTTGATCATGCGCTGGAATAGGGTTATCAAAATCAGCGATACGATGAAGCTTGCAAAAAACAGGAAATACTTTCTTTTAAGAAAGAACCTGGGAAAAAGAAAATACACGGTCCAGTACGCGATGATTATCTGGCCGATCAAAAAGAAGCTGTTGTGAAGAAAAGATTCGAAGTAGTTTGTTTTTCCACCCGACATGGTCGGGTACGCCAGTGTAGTAACAACAGCAAGCAATGTCCAAAACAGAATGTGAAACAGTATTTTCCTTTTTGCTAAATACCTGAGTCCAGGGAAGTCAACCATCATGACTTGTTATTCCCTAAATATCATACAATACAGTTTTAAGTCATAGCAAAACCCTAAAAAACAGGTTTTTTTATTTAAACGGACACTTTTCTTATGTGAACGCGTTTCAAATGCAGTTTTTTGGATTTCCTGTAATTAATTGAGCTGTTCAGGTAAAAGCTGAAAAAAGATAAAAAAAATATTTTTTCTTCAGGAGCATATCTGATTATTATGCACGGAAATCTGCCTATTACAATAAGATCTAACGATGACGGGATCCAGTTTTTCGATGGTCCTGATTATGCGGAATCGGACGCATTTCCATCATTCAGTTTAAAAACCGTGTTGGCAGGGCGCGTTGCATACCTGGTGGATGCGCGGCAAATTACAGTCGGTGCCGGGTATACCTATCTTACCTGCGGAGAACCGTGCGCAAACGGCATGTCAAAAACTGCGGGCAAGGTTAAGGTACTCAGCATAAACATTTCCAATGAAACATTTTCAAAAGCCGCCGACCTGCTACATAAGGAGACAGGACGTTACCAGGACATTTTTCTGAACGATTACTTTTGCTCACCTAATTTTTTTGACCGTGTAGCCAGGACCAATAATCATAATTGGAACACAAGGCTCGCGGTCCTCTCCGAAAAGATCCAACGAAACAATCCTGATCTAGGTTTTATAACCGAAAAATGGTTTATAGAACTCGCCAAAGAAATAATTGTCAGTGAGAGCGAATACTTTAATATGCTGTCGAACCTGGACTCATTGAAAAAACTGACCGCCCGGAAAGAAATACTGTCCCGATTATTGGAAGGCCGCAGCTACATTGACGAGCACTACCTGCGCAATCCTTACATATCTGAAGTTGCGGCCCATTGTTGCCTTTCGTTGTTTTACTTTTATAGAGCTTTCAGGCAAGCCTTTGGTGTAACGCCATATAATTATTGCCTGAGAAAGCGGCTTGTGTATGCCTTACAGCTAATGGCCAATGATGAAATGTCATACACCGATATCGCCTTGCGTTGCGGCTTTCCAGACAATTTCACGTTCAGCAAAGCCTTTAAAAGGGAGTATGCGCATTCGCCATCCAAATACTCAGCGCATCTGAAGCTTCTATATTCTTAGGTATTATCTTTGTCAGCCGTTTATCTAACAAATCTGTTATGGATTTTTCTATTAAAGAAATAGAACCGGCTGAGTTTGCCTGCGTGGTCGACTATTTTTTAAATGCAAGCGACGACTTTCTTGCCGGGATGGGCGTTGACCGGAATAAATTCTGGCCGAGAGAAAAATGGCTTGATCTGATGGATAAGGAATATAAAAAAGATATAGAACAGAAGGAGTTGTATTTTCTCATTTGGCAGGTCAACAACAGATCAATCGGGCATTCCAATATTAATAAGATCGTGTTCGGAAAGGAAGCTTACACGCATATGCATATCTGGCATCCTGAATACAGGAAAAAAGGAGTTGGCGAGTCATTGGTGAAACTATGCCTGGGCAGGTATTTCGAACTGTTTAAGCTTGAAACTATTTTTTGCGAACCATATGCATTGAACCCCGGCCCCAACCGCGTGCTTGAATTGCTGGGTTTTGAATTCATCAAACAATATGAAACAATTCCGGGGTGGACTGCTTTTCATCAGCCTGTTAACCGTTGGGCCATGTCGCGGGAGAAATATTATAGCTTGAATGGATGAGCTTACTGTGCAAAAAGCAGGTTTTGACATTACCATAGATTGCTGTCTGAGCCGTTTTGTTTTAGTTCCAAGAACATTTCGGGGGCATAAATCTTACATGAAATTAGCGTGGATTTTCCCAAGTGGGTTGAGCTATGGTTTATGCGCAACCATAATATTGCATCGCATATATCTTCCGTAGTGGAGAAGAATGCCACGAAAAAAACGGCGGTGATCTTTGGTTACATGCATATCCCCGCAATAAAAAAATATTTGCAGGAAATATCTTATTATAAAATTGTGCATTACTAGCGTGTATTATGAGATCACCGTACATGCTCTGGCAATTGATTCCTGATCCTAAACGGTAACCTCCAGGCAATCCGCACGATCTGCCCATTCTGTTCCCGGATATTGGTCCAACAGCGCGTTCCAAAAAGGCAACAGGTGTTCCAGGCTTTTGCGATTTGCATAAAACGCGGCAACACCAGCCCAATAATATGCTTCCTGCCTGATGTGGTGCCACCGGGTAGCACTGATGAGCTGCTTTAAAATCAATAGGGCTTCGTCGCTTTTTGCTCTACGCAGGAAAGACATCGACCGGCCCATCTCGAGTTCGTCGAGGAAATGCGTGGGAGATAAATAGCCCGTAACTTTTCGCATCTCGCTACCGTCCGGGGCATACACCATAAAAGTAGGTGTCCAAAGGAAAGGGCTGGTGAGATACATGTTTTTAAACTCGGGCTGAATGTTATGGGAATTATATTTTACAAAAATGTAATGCTCTTGTAAATAACTGATCACGTGCGGATGCTTGTATGTGGTATCGTCCATTTTCTTACAGCCCTTGCAGCCGGGAGACCAAAAATCGATCAGCAAAGGAAGTCGTTTTTCGCGTGCTTCTTCAAAGGCGGCCATTACAGTCCGCTCGTCATAATAAAACAGCTTTTTCATAAAAATATAAAGTTGAGGCTCAAATTTATCCTGCAACCATGTATAAACAAAACGAATATATTTAATACGTACTATGATTTTTATTAATACTTTTACAATACTATAAAGTGATTACACAATGGAACTAAGGCATCTGAAGATGTTGCTGGAGGTGTCAGAAAGTAAAAACCTGACCAGGGCTGCGGAAAGATTGTATCTCACACAGTCCGCGCTAAGTATCCAACTAAAGCAACTGGAGACGTTTTTGGACCTGCAGCTTTTCGTCAGGAAAGGAAAACTAATGCTGCTTACCAAAAAAGGCGAGGTGGTCCTGCAGCACTGCAAAAGAATATTATCACAGCTGGATCAAATGATGGAGGAGGTAAAAACTTTGAATGATAAAGAAGCCGGGCTGGTAAGCATTAGCACGGAGTGCTATACCTCTTATCCATGGCTATCGGCTTTTTTAAAAGAATTCCGGGCGCAATATCCAAGAGTTGAAGTAGAGCTCAATACCGCGGCAACCCGCTTTGCCCTGAAAAGCCTTTTAGAAAATGAGATCGACGTTGGCATCTTTGATAATGACAAGAGCGCAAAAGTGGAGTATACGCCTTTGTTTTCCGATGAGCTATTTGTGCTTGTAGCTCCTGACCACCGGTTGGCTTCGCAAAAATGGGTAGCCTCCGGAAAGCTTAAGGACGATAGTTATATCATGTACCAACTTCCCGAGGAGGAAAGTTCGATTTACAGGACGCTGTTCAAAAGCACCCGGCCCAAAAACATTCATAAGCTCGCGCTAACAGAAGGAATATTGGAGATGGTGAAAGCCGGTCTTGGATTTACGATTCAACCTAATTGGATAGCCTATGAGTATATTAAGGCAGGAACATTGGTCCCAATCAGAATTACAAAAAAAGGCATGCGACGAACCTGGTATGCAGGAGTACTAAAGGGTAAAGTGCACCCTCCTTACATTACTGATTTTATCAAAGCCCTAAAGCGAAGCATCAAGCAGTCGGAACCGGTGCAGTATATCAATCTTATTAAATGCATGGCATCCTGAAGCACACTTTCACCGAAAACGTCTTGGGCCGTTAAGATCACCCGGTAATTCCTGTACCAGATAGTAAAATATATTCTATTTCAATTTTAGCCAATATCATAATATTGCCCTGAAGTAAATTGAAAAGGAACGAAGTCACCGCGTCATTAACAGCATCAGTTTTATGAGATGGATCACAAGGGAGAAGCCAAGAATTGACCGGATAGCATGTCCCTGGTTAATTAAGCGTTTTATAGATGCTGAAGCAGAAATCATCTATGTGCCGTTTGATAAAGTGATAAGCGAGGCCGAAAGACTAAATGCAATTCCATTCGACATTCCCGATGTCGAATACACCCATTACAAAGACGAATGCACATTTGATTATTTTTTGAAAAAGCACAAGCTTTCCGATGCCGCACTTCAAACCCTGGCGGTCATTGTGCGCGGCGCCGACACAGACAGGCATCATATAGCCGCACAAGCTGCTGGTCTTTGGGCTATTTCCGCGGGACTTGCTCATAATTGCAATTCCGACCAGGAACTAATGGAAAAAGGCATGTTGATTTATGATGCGCTGTATAGTTGGGCAAGATTTCATAAGAGTGAAAAGCATACGCAACATCCTGCAGAACGTCTGCTGATTGAGGTCTTTGAAAAATTTCTCAAAGAAAAGCCTTCCAAAAAAATTCCCTCGTGGGCCAAAGAACTGAAAGAGCTGATCCAGGACCAGATAGACACCAATATTACGCTCAAGCAACTTTCTAAAGAACTCGATATTAATCCTGCTTATTTATCACGTGAGTTTTCAAAATACTTTAATGATCTTTCCTTCGGCGAGTACATCCGCAAGCTTCGTATCGACAAAGCCGTGGAATATTTAGATACCACCAATTACTCCTTGACCAAAATAGCTTACCTCACAGGCTTTTCGGACCAAAGTCACTTTACCCGGATTTTCAAAAAGCACATGAATGAAAATCCCTCCAGCTATAGAAAACGCCAAAAAAAGTAAGTCTTATACAAACCGTTATTTAAGTTCTATTTCCTGGGTTCCCGCAGCAGTAACATTGGCAAAGCATGCTATGCATGAATTGAACTATCGGTTATGCCCCAAAAAATCACCAGAGGGAAATGTAGTCCCCGAATAACACAGATGATGAAAGCATTTCTGTTACTGCTACTGATCAGTGTCTGCCTGTGTTCTTTAGCGCAGCAAAGAACACATTTCGCTGTACGAACCGAACAACCACCTAAAATAGATGGAAAACTGAATGATAGCTGTTGGCAAACCGTTACCGCAACGAAGGACTTTCTTACCAATGAACCGGTTTTTGGCAAGCCTGCCACCCAAAAAACAGAAGTGAAAGTTTTGTATGATAACGATGCGCTGTATTTAGCTTATTATCTATTTGACGATAATCCTGCGGGCATTATCAAATTGCTGGCTGAAAGAGACAAAACCGTCATCGCCGATGAGATGATGGTGGGCATAGACAGCTATAGTGAAAAGACACAAGCCTTTCGCTTCCAGGTTTCGGCAGCAGGGGTGCAGGCCGATCGTTTACAGTCACCTTTTATTCCGTCTGCAGACAGGTCCTGGGATGCTGTTTGGGAAAGCGCTGTTACCGTTGATGATAAAGGTTGGTATGTAGAAATTAAAATTCCCTTTTCTGCCATCCGCTTTCCCAATAAGCCGGTACAGGAATGGACCATCCAATTTGGAAGGTATGTAGGCAGAACAGGAGAATTTACAACATGGTCCCCTGTAAATCCCAATATTGGTGGAGGGGCCATGCGGCAATGGGGATTATTGAAAGGCATAGAAAATATAAAACCTAAAATCCGCTTGTCCGTATCACCTTACATTACCACGGGTTTACAATCCACGGCTTTAATAAACAAGCCTGACGGGAACAGTTTTTCAAATAAGATATTCTATGCCGGGGGAATGGATTTGAAATATGGCATCAACCAAAGTTATACTTTGGATATGTCATTGATACCTGACTTTAGCCAGGTCCAAAGCGACAATACAGTTTTAAACCTTTCCCCTTTCGAGGTACGCTACGATGAGCGAAGGCAGTTCTTTACCGAAGGCATGGATATGTTCAGTAAGGCCGGCATCTTTTACTCGAGGCGAATAGGCAGTACGCCATCTGGTTATTATTCACTAGGTGGCAAATTGCAGCCCGACGAAAGAATAATGGAAAACCCAACGGTAGCAAGGTTGATCAATGCGACAAAAGTAAGCGGCCGGAATAACAAGGGCCTTGGGATGGGAATATTAAATGCCCTTACACGCAAGATGTATGCAACCGTGGTAAACGATTCAACTGGCAATAAAAGAAAAATACTGACAGAGCCATTAACTAACTATAATGTGCTTGTGCTCGACCAGTCCTTGAAAAACAATTCGAAAATTGGTTTTATCAATACCAACGTGTTACGTAGCGGGAACAATGTAAATGCCAATGTATCCGCGGTTGATGTTGTCCTTAATTCAAAAGGAAACATTTACTCTTTTGCCGGTACCGGCATTTACGCTTACCGCAAAGGAGTGGGTCTGCCCGGTGGCAAACAACAAGGGTATAATTACAGGTTATCTTACGCCAAGGTCAGCGGCAATTTCAGGTTCGAGGTTTTGAACAAGGCAGTACAAAAGAATTTTAACCCGAACGACCTGGGAATATGGGGACAAACCAATTATATGTCCAGCCTGGCCTCTGTTAAATATTACTCTTACATTCCCAAAGGCAAGCTATTAAACTGGAATGCCAGCTTTTCTTATACTCACTCCAATGTGTTGGACGACTTCTCGTTCCAACGGACAGATATGGATTGGAGCTGCTATTTTCTATTTAAAAAATTTTCAAGCGTTTCTTTTCTTGTGAATTGGATACCCAATGGCATCAATGATATATATGAACCCAGGGTGCAAGGTAAACTGTATAAGCAACCGGCATCATTGGGGACCTTGTTAACGATAGGGACCGATTCAAGGAAAAAATCGCAGCTCAAATTGACGGGAGGCTTGCGGCAGTATCAATTTCCCGACAAGCATTTTTATCATACAGCCGGTATTAATCCTTCATTCAGAATAGGCAACAGGTCTTTTATCAGCTTTAGCAGCATTTACTCAAATGAAAACAATAATCAAGGCTACGTTTCTTCGTATGGAAGCGATAGCATAGTATTTGGTTTAAGGAGGGAAAGAATAATTGAGAACATTTTGCAGCTTCAGTACCTATTTTCTCCTTACAGTAACGTAAGCTTCAGGATCAGGGACTATTCCAGCAAGGTGGCATACAAGCGATTTTTCAAGCTTAGGGATGATGGTAGATTGGAAGGAATGAGTTATTCGAAGAACGCAGACATACATCTTAATCTTTTTAATATCGACTTGATTTATACCTGGCAATTCTCTCCCGGGAGCTTCCTTTCTATTTCGTGGAAGAATGATGTCAATTTTGATAATAAGAACAGGAACGATAATTATTTAAAGAATTTTTCGAATGCGCTGAACGTACCGCATAACAATTCCATTTCCATTCGCATCATTTATTACCTGGATTATTTACGGGTGAAAAATATTTTTTCTGACAACTAAAAACCGCATGTATGAAATGGATAACCCGGGAACATCCTAAAATTGACCGAATTGCCTGTCCCTGGCTGATTAAGAACTTTGTAGATAAGGATGCAGAGTTCATTTATGTAGCCAAAGAAAAAGTATTCGAGCAAGCCAAAGAATTGGGTGCCATTCCTTATGATATTGCGGGAGCGGAATACACTCATGTTGGGGATGAATGCACTTTCGATTACATCGTCCGGCAACATGAATTATCGGATCCCGCTATTCATGAAATTGCAACTATTGTAAGAGGGGCCGATACCGACCGTTTTGATCTGGCTCCCCAAAGTGCAGGGCTTTGGGCTATATCCGCCGGATTATCCTATAATCATCACAATGACCATGAATTGTTGCAATTAGGAATGAAAATCTATGATGCCTTATACAGTTGGGCGAAATACGTTCAGGAGGAAAAGCATGTATGGGACCCAAAACAGTCAACTTAGGTCAGGCTTAATATCAATTATAGGAGTTTGATCTAACAACTCAAGGCCAGATACCCGCAACGTATTATGGTCGATAGCAACAGCGCGGACAAAATGAATACCGATGGGATTGGGCCGATCGGGCGAGCGCGTAGAAAATATTCCTGTTAAAGCGGCATTCGGATCATTCCTGGGTTTTGTTATCAGAACGGTTCTGTCGGATTGGTGCAGCCAACTTAGTATGATCAATCTGTCGCCGGGCTGTATATCTTTTAAGGCCTGGATGAATTCCACGTTTATTTCGATGAGCGCTTCGGGAGCTTTTTCATTTTCCTGTAAGGGGCAGTCTTTTAGTTCTTTGAGCGGGGAACGTACGATGCCGATGGGGATGAGGGTTGGTTCCATTGAATAAAGGTAGTTCACCTCATATGAAAATATCATTTTCACCCCTGTCCGGCTCTTCTCAATTACCAGAATCGTTATTTTTAGAAACAATCCCTGACTTATTAAATACGGTAATTCTATGAAAAGATTGCTATCAACCGCATCTAATTGGAAATTGATCGTTCCCTTCTTTATTTTGTTTTGCCTGGCGACATTTGTGGTTTTTCCTGCCTACCATCAAAAGATGGTGACAGCCGCTGGCAAAGAGTTTCAAATTCTGGACACCAGGTTTTCCTATTCCATTACCGATGTACGCACTCTCTTTAATGATCTTGGGACAGAAGGAAGACAACTATACCGCTTCGTTGTCGGCCGAGTAGACATGATTTATCCTGTTATTTACGGAACGCTGATGGTGTTGGTGCTGGCTTTTTTGATTCGAAAGATGACGAAGCCTGATTCTTCGGCCATTTTAATCGCTTTGCTTCCGCTGGCTGGGGCTTTGTTCGACTACTTAGAGAATTTCAACACCCTTTCGCTCCTTAGCGCCTTTCCTGATTTAGCAATAGAAAGCGTAACAACAGGTGAAAAGATGACCCAACTGAAACAAGGCATTCTTTTTTTGTCTCTTGGTTTAATTATTGTCCTGACAGTCATTCTCGGCATTCGCAAATTGCGTAACCGCAACTCGCATCGCCAGGAACAACTAAATTTGCCCATATGAAGTTATATCAGGTACCATTGTTCTTGACCGTTTTGGTAACATGTAGTTTTGCCTGCTCTGCGCAAAGCTCGCTTTCGGGCCGGATAGACAGCTTGTTTCGAAGTTACTCAGACAGCGGGCTCGCCGGATCATTATTGGTGGTAGAGAATGACCAGGTTACTTTACGAAAAGGATATGGTTATTCCAATAACACCAGCAAAGCTGCGAATACTCCTGCCACGCTGTTTAATGTGGCCTCTATTGGAAAACAGTTTACGATGTATGCAATCCTGCAACTCGAGGCTGCGGGAAAGCTGAAGACGAGCGACCATTTATATAAATTCATCGGCCGCTTTGGCGATATGCGGGATAGTATAACGATCCTTCATTTGCTTCATCACCGTTCCGGTATGGTAAAACAAGGCACCGACTTGAATACTCAAAGCAGGGACGGATTCATCCAATCGGTAAAGCAGGCCCAGGCCGAGTCGGTCCCAGGGGAAAAATACCGTTACACCAATGCAGGCTATTCCATGCTGGCCGCGGTAGTGGAAATTGCATCGGGACTGCCGTTTGAAACGTACGTCCGCAAACATATTTTTATACCGCTGGGCATGCATAATACGGGTTATCCCTGGGAAAAGCATATTCCCAAAAACCAGCTTGCCACGGGTTACAATAGTAATAGAGAAGCATTGCCGGCAGAATCTGACCAATGGGCAAGCAGAGGGCCCGGCAACATGGTTACAACAATGGATGACCTGTATATATGGATCAAGGCATACGATAACAAAGCATTTATGCCGTCTCCTATCAGAGAACGGATTCTGCGAGATGCCCTGCCTGGCCAGGAAACATTTAGCTGGAATAAGGCAAGAACCAGCCGCGGCACACCCTTTTATCACAAGGGTGGTGGCAGAATCGACTTTGAAAGCCGCATGATGTGGTGGCCCGAGGACAAGGTTTTGGTGGTTTTTAGTTTAAATAACGATTATAATCTTGCCAGAAAACTGTTTACAGCTATCAGGGAAATGATGCATTGACAAGTTTGTTTAGTTCCTTCTAATTCCCGCACGCTTTTTCAGTTCCTCCACGGGCATATTATTAAAACGTCCCACTTGTTTGTTGCCTTTGTAAGTAACCACTTTCAGCATTACTGCATCCTTTGGCGGCGTGAGCGGCTCCGTATATTTAGGATAGAACCTGTCAGGAAACGAGTTATCGAAACTGTAGTAAATATCCAGCCCTTCAACCTCGGTGCTTAATGTTACCTGCACAAGGCTGTCCTTTGTCCTTTTCACGGTAAAAATAGGATCATAAACACTCGGCGCATACTTCACTTCTCTTTCATCAAACCGGGAAAAATGTGTTTCTACCTTAGCGAAAAAATGGTTCCAGTTCTTTTTTGCCCTCGGCGACCAAACAGATTCAGCAATGGCTAATGCCCGTGGCCACAACATATACTGGACCTGCCGGAAATTGTAGATCTGTTCTGTCCATAAATTACCCTGGCCACCTTTGATCAAATTGGTACGTACGCTATCAGGTTGCGGATCAAACTCGTAAGCTTTATTTAAGCGCAGCGAAGCGTAAATACGTGTTTCAATGATGGGATCCGCCTGCATGTAATCCAAATACGCATAAGTGGTGGGGCTCATCACTACTTCGTGCCCCATTCTCGCGGCTTCTATCCCGCCCTTCATGCCACGCCAGCTCATGACCGCTGCTGTAGGGGCCAACCCTCCTTCCATGATCTCATCCCAACCCATGAATTTTTTCCCTTTGGACAGTACGATTTTTTCCAACCTCTTTTCAAAATAACCCTGCACCTGCTCCATGGTCTTTAAACCTTCTCTTTTCATCAGTGCTTTTATTGCCTCATTTTTTTCCCAAAAATTATGCGGCGCCTCATCACCTCCCACGTGTATGTATTCAAATGGGAATAACTGCGCGACCTCTGTAATTACTTTATCCAGGAACGCATACACTTTTTCGTTGGCGGGGCAAAGGGTATTATCTACCAGCGCTATAGGCGGCGCGCCTCTTGACCAGTCCATGATCTGCTCACCGGAGCGGACAACATATTTGTCAGCACCTTTGGTACAGGACAATTCGGGATAAGAAGCTATGGCCGCAAGGCTATGCCCGGGTACATCAACCTCCGGTAAGATATTTACGAACCGTTCTTTTGCGTATCCTACAATTTCTCTAATGTCTTCGTGGGTATAAAAGCCGCCATATGTACGCGGTTCATTTGGCAACGGCTTGGAGAAGGTACCGAAATATCCTTCTTTTTTTACATTCCATGCACCCACCTCTGTAAGCTTGGGCAAGCTTTTGATCTGTATCCGCCAGCCTTCATCATCGGTTAAATGCAAGTGCAAAATATTGTACTTGTACCGCACCATATCATCGATAAAACGTTTGACCTCATCTTTTGTAAAAAAATGCCGGGCTACATCAAACATTAAACCCCGCCATCCAAAACGGGGATAATCCAATACCTCTACCGCAGGGGCCTCCCATTTTATGCCAGGCACAAACGCTTTTGATTCTATCTCTTTCGGGAACAGCTGTACCAGCGTTTGCGCACCATAGAATATGCCTGCAGGCTCGTTTGCTGTTATCACTATGTTTTGTGGAGTAATACTGAGCTGGTACCCTTCCTTGCCCAAAGTTTTGTTCACAACGCTATTGAGCACAAGCCGGATCGTGGGTGAAGCATGGGACTGAACAATACTTACCTTACTTCCTGAGGGTATGGTCAAGCGTTCTTTCAAAAAATTGATCGTCGTTTCGAGCTCTTTGTTAAGTGGCGCCTCTACAGTTATGCTTTCAGGAAGCGAAAACACACCACTTGTTTTTTGTATTGAAACAGGCTCTGGAATGATAGCGATGCCGGTAGTTACCTGTGATACGGCGGTGGAGCAAATAAAAATGAGCCAAAATAAAATTGAAGTAGTTTTCATTTTTAAAATTACTTAAAAAATGGAGCAGTAAAGGCCAAGGATATCCAACGCGGTACTTTCGAGCAATTCGGTGATTCAAAACCCGAAAATTCGGGTATCACCGATGTGCATCTCGAACTTGAAGTATTTTGGTGCTCTTTGAAAAGGTACAAACGAAAAAGCCCATCAAATCTACATTTGACGGGCTTTTGAAAACTTTGCTTTGTAAACCTGCGGACCGGACGGGACTCGAACCCGCGACCTCCGCCGTGACAGGGCGGCATTCTAACCAACTGAACTACCGATCCAACCTAAGACGTTTGTTAGCAACCTCATTCCTCCCCGGCAAACGCTCCGGAAAGGGTGGCAAAGATAGAAGATTTGACTCCCCGCACAAAAATTTTTTGATGCATTTTTCAAGTGTATTCTGCGTGCGACCGTAGCCACTTAATCCGCTGTTCAGAAACCGTTTAAACGCAAATAATTGTCCAGACCATTGATAATCCCGAACACCGTACTTATACTCCAAACACCCGCAAACCCACGGCAACCGAATTGTATCAATCTCCGTTTACAGGAATGGGCATAAATATATTGCCATGTTTTGGCTTTGATAAAACCCCCAAGAGTTCGTAAATTACTAGGCACGTTTTTCTTCACCTTCCACCCGGGAAAATTATGCGGCTTTGCGGTATCGGTTCGCCTATTTTATTGGTCACCTGCCTGGCCCTGTTAGCAGGCCTCGCGGCGCAATCGCAAATCTGCCCTCCCAATATCGATTTCGAAACCGGCACCTTCAACGGTTGGAACTGCTATACCGGCACCACCGTAGTGCAGGGTGATGACAACGTGATCCTGCTAAACAACTCCGGGCCGGTTCATAACAGGCATACCATGTACTCCCGCAATGCGGGCACCACCTTTGACCCCTATGGTGGTTTTCCCGTGATCTGCCCCAATGGAAGCGGCTATTCGGTAAAGCTTGGAAACAATACCGCGGGCACCGAGGCAGAGGGCATGTCGTATGAATTTACCATTCCACTAGGGCAAAACGTTTATTCCCTCATATATCACTATGCGGTGGTGTTCCAGGACCCTAACCACCAAATCTTCCAGCAACCCCGGCTGGTGCTGGAAATTACCAACGTTACCGACAACAAGCTCATTGACTGCTCTTCGTTCACCTTCATTCCTTATGGTTCGCTGCTGCCGGGATTTTTTGAATCGCCCAACCCCGGCGGAGATGTGCCCGTGTGGTGTAAGGATTGGACGGCGGTATCCATTAATCTGAACGACCTCGCAGGCAAAAGGATCAGGCTGTTTTTTAAAACAGCGGATTGCACGTTCAGGAGGCACTTTGGCTATGCATATATTGACGTGAACACCGAATGCAACAGCGAATTCGTTGGCGCGGCCTATTGCCCCGATGATACTGTCGTGAATGTAACTGCCCCGTATGGCTACCAGAGCTATACATGGTACAACACCTCGTTTACCCAGGTGCTGGGATCCACTCAAACCATTTCAATTGCTCCGCTTCCCGTTCCCGGCACAACGTACGCCGTAAAGGTGGTACCGTATCACGGTTATGGGTGCGTCGATACATTCTATGCCCGGCTGGAAGATACCTTAACTGTAATATCGAATGCAGGTGGGGACATGTTATCCTGTAACCACAGCGCTGTGCCTATCGGCGCCATCCCAAAACCCGGGCTGGTGTACAGCTGGAGCCCTACCATAGGACTATCGAATCCTACTATTGCCAATCCTACGGCAGCGCCTCCCAACACTACTACTTATGTTCTTACCACGCGGCACGACGGGGGAGGGTGCCGCAGTGTAGACTCGGTAGTTGTTACATCGTCTGTTGTGGATGATTCGCTGCAATTGGCGGGCAGCGCTGTTTATTGCGTTACCAGCGGCGACAGCGCGGTATTGACCGTACAGCCGGCCGACAATATACAATGGTATAAGGACGGCAGGATAATTCTCGGTGCAACGCAACGGGTATATAAGGTCACGCAGTCCGGTACCTATCATGCCGTGCTGTCGAACAACGACGGCTGCAGCACCAATACCCCTTTGCAAACGATCGATATTGACATTCCAAAGCCGGGCGTGGCTTATCCCGTACAGCACGCGGTGTTGAATCTGCCCCTCGACCTGGCGGCAAGGCGCCTTGGCAACAATGTATTGTGGAAGCCCGCCAGTTCCCTGAACACTGCCACCAGCTTTACTCCCGTATTCAAGGGTTCCAACGAACAATTGTATACCATCGAAATCAGCAAGACGGGCGGATGTACCACCGTGGACACACAACTGGTAAAGATCATTAAAAGAATAGAGGTATTTGTACCGAATGCATTTACGCCGAATAATGATGGCCACAACGAAACGCTAAAGCCCATAGCAAGAGGCTTTAAAGAGATCCGCTATTTCAGGATCTACAACCGCTGGGGCAATATGGTATTTGAAAGCAATAGCCTGACCGCTGGCTGGAACGGCACGCTCAATGGAGTGGCACAGCCATCGCAAACTTTTGTGTGGACGCTCGAAGGCGTAGGCTTGGATGGCCATGTTTACCGGGAAAAGGGCGTCAGCATTTTACTGCGATAAATCGCTTACACATATCTCAGCCAAAGCTTGCCGGGATGCAGTTGCTTGTACCGGCTATACCACTTGCATACGGGATACAGCAATGCAACGATCGCCAGCCACACCAGCAATACCCCACCAAGCCCAATGCCCGAACCCGCTGCAGGACGGCCGAATTGGAAAGGGCCAAATAGCAGGTCATTCCACTTAAATCCCTGGGCAAATACCATAATGAACACCGCCAGCCGTATCAGTAACAGGTGCAGGATATAATAAAACAAAGGCACACTGCCGTATACCGATAAGATCCTTTTTACCAATGCAGGCAATTTATCTGCAAACCGCAGCAGCAACAAAGTGATGCCGATAAACAATAGCGTGAACAATAGTGACGGCGGATACTTCGTAACATTCACAAAAGACAATACAGTAAAGAGCGCATCCTTTTGCTGCGACCATGGAACGGGATCGCCATATACATTGGTCCATCTTAGCACTACAAAAAGCATGAGCGCGCCGATACCCGCACCCAACAGTAGCTTATTTCGATAGCCTTCCTGCTGGCGGAACAAACTACCCAATGAATAACCCAGCAACATAATTGCTATCCAGGGTATTAATGGATATGATACTAAAAACATAAAGCCGCCACTAACCTGCGGCCCTGGTGTAAAGAAAAGGTTCCGCATTACATTCAATGCGGCACTGCCCGACGGCGGAACAAATTGTAACAGGTTGTGTGAAACAAGTATTACTGCGGCAAGGATGCCGATAACTTTTGGAGAAACCTTCAATAAAAACGACAGTACAATAAAGCCCACCCCTATTGCAGCGATCACCTGCAGCATCAGTATCCTGAACTGCACATCGAACCACAATGTAAAATTGATGAGCGTAAATTCCAGCACTATCAGCCAGAGCCCTCTCGTCAGCAAAAACCTGCGCTGCGCTGCAGTGTCTTTTGCAAACGATGCGAGGTAAACCGACACGCCAGACAGGAATACGAAGGTAGGCGCGCACAAATGTGTGATCCAACGCGAGAAGAACAGTGCGGGCGTAGTGGTGGACAGGTCTGTAGGACTTTGCGTTAAGGCTGATACATGCAATAAGTCGCGCACATGGTCGAGCGCCATGATGATCATGACCAGGCCGCGTACAATATCGATAGATGCTATCCTTTTGCTCATACAACAAAAATAAAGTTGCTTAATTTTATTTTATTGCTCAATTAATCTTCAGATGAAACAAATTGCTTATATCACCGATATACACCTCGACGATAGCTTTCCGCTGGAAAACGGCGCACAACCAAGAAAAAACTGGGAAAAGATCATACGCGACATCAGGAGCAGGAACATCCAGGATATTATCCTCGGAGGCGATATGGGCGAACCTTCCTCGCATGAATGGTTCTTCAACTCGCTGCAGGGATTTAACGTAGACATGAGCCTGGGCAACCACGATGTTTTTACCGAGATCATGAAACATTGCCCCAGGGACACAGCAGGCGAAGGCGAACTATATTATACTTTCGAAAACGGCGCATTCAAATACATCTTCCTGGATTCTTCTTCCGCGACCATCAGCGTTGCCCAGATGGAATGGCTTCAGCAACAACTGTCAACCAACAAAGCAATCCTGCTGTTCATCCATCATCCCGTAATACCCATCAGGACCGCCATTGACGATGTATATCCATTGCACAACCGCGAACAGGTGCGTCAGGCGCTTCAAAATATATCCAACAAGGTCACCATTTTCTGCGGACATTATCATGTAACGGATGAGACCAGCGTGGCAAACATCACGCAGCTCGAAACACCGGCCGCGTCCATTCAACTTGCAAAGGACGCGCCGACCATCCAGTTGGATAACAGCTTCTTCGGCTACCGGCTGATCAACGTTCACGAAAATAAGATCGATACAGAACTGGTAACAATGCCAAACCGGTGAAAGGCATTACCGTTAAAAGCACGCCGGGCTTGGATTACAGCAAACAGGGATTTACCTTTGAGCCACTATGGCCCTAAGAACGTGGATACTGTTTTTTGCCGCACTGCAATGTGTTCAAATAACTTATGGGCAAAATGGTACGGCTACCATTTCAGGGCTTGTTAAAAACTCCGCCAATAAATCTGCAATAGCTTATGCAAACGTGGTAGTGTTGCACGAAAAAGACAGCGCTTTTGTGACGGGCACCGTTACCGGCGAAGATGGAAGGTTTACCTTATCGAATATCAAACCCGGCAATTACGTCGTGCAATGCTCTTTCACAGGGTATGCGAGCAAATCGCAGAACATACTGATCGGGTCACTGAACAATTTTTTCGACCTCGGCGCCATCGAGCTTAAGGAACAACCAGCGGTGTTAGAAGAAGTAACTGTGACGGGCACGCAGGATGAAGTGTCGAATAAAATGGACAAAAAAAGTTTTACCGTGGCGTCCAATATCAGTCAAAGCGGTGGCTCTGTGCTGCAGGCGCTCAAAAATCTACCGGGCATTACCACCACGCAGGACGGAAAGGTGGAGTTGCGCGGCAGTGATAAGGTATCGATATTGGTGGATGGCAAGCAAACGGCGCTCACGGGCTTTGGCAACCAGCAAGGATTGGACAACATTCCGGCATCGGCCATTGAAAGGATCGAGATCATCAACAACCCGTCGGCAAAGTATGATGCAAACGGCAATGCCGGCATCATCAACATCGTATACAAAAAAAGCAGGCAGGAAGGCTTTAATGGAAAGCTGGGCATAGCCGCCGGATTGGGCGCGCTCTGGGAAAAACGTGAAAACTATCCCGGCATCAGGCCCCAATACCAGGCAACGCCTAAAATAAATCCATCTGTTTCGCTCAACTATCGCAAGAAAAAAATCAACACCTTCCTACAGGCAGACTGGCTATATACTGAAACGCTCAACAAGAACGAATTTTCCGACCGCACATACGATGATAACACAATCCGTCACCAGCAACTGAAGCGCAACAGGAATACGCACTTCCTCACTGCCAAAGCAGGTTTCGATTGGAGCCTGAGCAGCCAGGACCTGTTCACCTTATCTGGCTTGTATGGATTGGAGAAAATAATCGACCGTGGCGACCAGCCGTTTTTCAATACCGATTTTTCCAAACGCGAAAGGCTCTGGCAATTCCTCGAAGATGAAGTGCTCACTACGGCCGCGGTGTTCACAAGCTACCAACACAAGTTCAAACAGGCGGGCCACCTGTTGAACATCGGCTTCAATTATACGTTCAACAGGGAAGATGAAAAATATTTTTTCACCAACAGCATGCCCACGTATACGGGGTTAGACACTTTTGCATTGATTGCCGACCAGCACGTGGCCGACCTTAACATCGATTATATAAAGCCTTTAAAATATGGCCGCATAGAAGGAGGATTTAAATTCAGGTGGAGGGAAATTCCCACCAATATGCAGTTCAAGCCCGGCATTAATTCTCCATTAGATCCCGATGCCGATGGCAAGGCCACTTATACCGAAACCATTCCCGCCTTGTACGGTAATTATGTATTCGAGAATAAAAAGTTTGAAGCGGAGATCGGCCTCAGGGTCGAGTATGTACAATTGCGGTACGAGGTGGACCCCAATCACAATACTTATAAGAGTGATGGGTACAACTATGCCCAGCCCTTTCCGAACCTGCGCGTTGCGTATAAAATAAATGAGCAAAATAAGATATCGTTGTTTTTTAACCGTCGCGTAGACAGGCCGAATGAAGTAGACATCCGCATTTTTCCCAAGTACGACGATGCCGAGATCATTAAAGTAGGCAATCCGGCGTTACAGCCCCAATTCACCAACAGCTACGAAATGGGATATAAAACGAGCATGAGCAAGGGATATTTTTATGCAGCCTTGTACCATCGCAATACCAATGGCACCATTATCAGGATCGCTACGCAAGTGCCTCCATCCACACTGATTTATACTGTATTCCAAAATGCGAGCAACAGCCACAATACCGGCATCGAGCTGGTGTTGCATCAGGACCTTGCAGGATGGTTTTCATTCAATACCAATGTAAATGTGTACCGCAGTGTGGTAAACGGGTTCACGGTGCAAAATCAATACCCTGTGCCATCTACCTACATAGCCAACAAGGAAACGCTCACTTCGGGAAACATCAAGTTCAATAGTTTGTTCCGCTTGCCCAAAAAAACCGATCTGCAGGTAACTGCTGTCCATTTATTTCCTGACATCATCCCGCAGGGAAAAATAGGTTCCCGCTTTAGCGTGGACATGGGAATAAAAAAGCAAATACAATCCGGCAAAGGCGAAATATTCTTCAATGCCACCGATCTCCTCAATACGCTCAGGATCAAAAGAGAGATCAGGGGCAACGGTTTCAGATTGGTGACTATCGACTATTATGAAACGCAGGTTTTCAGAATTGGATACAGCTATAAGTTTTAAATGGTGCGTTGTGAGTGGTGAGTAGTAAGTACAGCACCAATCGCCTGTCACCTCTTGATAAACGGGACCTGTTCGCGTTCGGTTGCATTGCTTAATTGCAGCAAGTACATGCCGCCAGGCAAATGATGAATATCAATGTACACACCTGTTGCCGAAGAAGCGATATTCCTTTGCAACACTTGCTTTCCCGAAACATCGGTGATGCTCAGCACGGTGTACGAATGGCCGGCAGGCAATTGAACATGCAAGCGCCCGGGAGCAGGATTTGGGGACACTACCACACTGCCAGTGTTGTTGAAATTAAGCGATACTATTTTGGAGTATGTAAATGATCCATCGTCATCCACAAGCTTCAACCTGTAAAAATTATTCCCTTTCAATGGTGTTTGATCAGGGAAGGAATACGACATTAATGCATTTGTATTACCTGTTGCAGTTACCTTGCCGATAGTAGTGAACCTGCTTCCTTCCGCTGAACGCTCTACTTCGAAATGGCTGCTGTTTTGTTCCTGCGCGGTTTTCCAGTTCACCGATACCGTTTTGTCTTTTTTCTGTGCATTGAAAGTGAGCAGCTCAACAGGAAGTGCAAAATTGCCATTTAAATCCAGCAGGTCTTGCGGACCTTGCCCGCCTGTAGCTGTATTGAACTCGTGCACCACCGCAAAACCCGATCCATCGAGGTTCATCCTGAAAACTGTTCCTCCCCCGCCTCCTCCAAGGCTGCTTACGAAAGTGGTGCCGTATATCAGCCGGTCACTGGCTTGTAAAAGTTGGGCCTGTGGGTAACCTCCGTCTACCGTGCTGGAAAAATTTCTAAGGACTGCATAGTTATTACCGGTAGTATCTATTACAAACAAGGTTCCTTCGCCGTTTGTTCCGCCGAGCATAGTCGTGCCATATAATCTGCCATTGGTGGCCAGCCACAATGCGCCCATGGGTTGGGCGCCATCGGTTGCGCCGGAAAATACGTGCAGTTCCTCGTAACCTGTTCCGTCGCGTCTGACCCGGAATATACCACCTTTGTTTTCAGGGCCTCCGTACGCACAAACGCCATACAAATAATCGCCGCGCAGATAAAGGCCAACAAAAGGCCTGTTTAGTTCACTGGCCGTAAAATTCTTCAATACAGTATACCCAGTCCCATCCTTATTTATCTTATATACCGCGCCAACATCGGGCGAACTATAGTTGGCAACGCCATATAATAGGCCCTGCTCGTCTTCTATCAAATGACCGACAGGCCAATGCCCATTGCTGAATGGTTGAAAATCGTGCAACACCTGGAAATTGCTGCCATTCTTATCCATGCGGTAAATGCTGCCTGAAAAGGCCGGGCCTTCATATTGGAGCACACCGTACAGTTTTCCATCACTTGCTTCCAGCAATTTTCCCGTGGCATTGTATCCTTCGCCATCGGTGAACTCATGCAGTTTTACAAAACCAGTTCCATTTTGATTTATCGAGTATATAACACCGTTACCACTTGTACCGCCGATGGTGTTGACGCCATACAACAATCCATTGCTGCCTCTTATCAATCCGCGAGGCCTGAACCCATTGGGAGAAAGCCCGAAATTGTACAGGCTCGCCCCGAATCCCAAAGTATCGGTATAACTAAGCGCTCCGCCCTCATGGCGGCCCATCTCCTGCGTAGTGAGATAAATGGTCTCATCATCCAGCAGGATGTCCTGGTTAAAATGCCCGCTTTCACGCTGGTTAATAGCATAAAAAGGCTCGAAGCCCGCGCCACTCGTGTCTACCTTATATAACCTGTTTTGACTGGTCCCATTCACATGGAACTGGCTGAACGATCCGAAGATGCGGCCATTGGAAGCAATCGCGATATTTCCGTATGGATTGGGAGAGGCATAGCTGCCCGGCGCAAAATGATGCAATACCCGGTAACCGCTGCCATCTGTATTGATGGTATACAACACACCCAGATTATGGTCGCCGCCTTCGCTGGTAGTGCCGAACAATCTGCCATCAAAATATTCGAGGCGCGACAATGGCCTGGCACCTGTTGCAGCAGTAAAATGATGGTGCACTATAAAGCCCGTTCCATCTTTTTTAATGCTGTAAATGGTGCCCACGCTATTGGTGCCCCCTTGCGCCTGTACTCCGAAAATGGTATCGCCCGAAACTTCGGTCAAGCCGGGCCAGCCATTCATTCCTTCGGTGGCCTCGTTAAAAGTATGCAGGTCGGTCCACAACGTTCCATCGGTCTTCATTTTTGCAAGTCCATTGAACGTGGGGATGTACACCCAATCATTGGCATCGATCAAAAGACTGCGCGAAACCAAGACACCCATCATATCGAATTCGGTAAGAGTGCTGGTTACAGGGTTGTACTTTTTCAGCTTTGATTGATTGGTGAAATAAATATTTCCGTCGGTATGGTAATAAGGGATTTGGACTGAACCGAAGATATCGGTGAACGTTGCTATCATGGAAAAGCCGGTGCCATCCCTTCGTATTTTGTATGCCCCGCCATGGTGATCGATGCCATTGTAACCGATCATGCCGTACAACCAATCTGTATCCCCGGCAATTACGCCGCCTGTGGGACGGTGCGGCGCAAGGTGATCGAAACTATGTATCACTCCCGGCGTGGTACCCGGCAGGTCGAGCCTGAACACGGCGCCTCCGTTCTTTTGTCCCAAATGATTGATCGGGCCAACCAGCCGTGGTTGCGCAACCGCACTGCAATAGCCATTGCATGCCAATAACAACAATAAAATTCTCTTCATGAACCATGTTTTGTGGGAATACAAATTTCTATTGTAAGGCAATGCGGGTCAATCGCCCAAAGGGGGGGTAATGGTGATTGGTGAAATGCTAATTGGTGAGTTACTCACCGCTCACCTCAAATAAACTTTGCTGATAGCTTCGGCTTTGTTCTGTACGTGCAGCTTTTCGTAAATATGGCGGATATGTTGCTTGATGGTGTTGACAGTATTGTTCAACTCGTCGGCAATTTCCTTGTATAAATATCCCTTGGCCATTAATTCGAGCACCTGTTGCTCCTTGGGCGTGAGGTGGTATTCGTTGACCGGCGCGCTGTTTTTTTGAAAACGCAATACCAGCTTCTTGGCGATTTCAGCGTTCATGGGCGAACCACCGAGGTGCAACTCGCGGAGCGATTCCATTATTTTGGCTGGAGAAGAGTTCTTGAGCAAATAACCCGTGGCCCCGGCTTCGAGCGCTTTGAAAACAGTATCGCTGTTCTCATAGATCGTAAACATCATGAACTGGATGTCGGGTTTTTTTTCGCGCACCTGCCTGATGCACTCGATGCCATCCATGCCGGGTAAATGAATATCCATGATCACGATATCGGGATCGAGCTGGATGCCTTCCGACAACATTGCCTCCGCATTGCTGAAAACCTGCAGCACGCGGAAACCCTCCGTCATGTTGATGATGGCCGAAAGCCCGTTGCGGACTTCCTCCAGGTCTTCTACTATGCAGATGCGTATGGGGTCCATGATAAAGTGTTTGACAAAGGTACCGTTTAGTACCACCAACCGGCATCACCCGTTTGGGTGAGTAGTGCAACTTGCACCGAAACGATCGTGCCTGCGCTCCGCGTTATTTCCAGCCTCGCGTTTATCTCCCCTGCCCGCTTGCCTATGTTGCGAAGGCCATTGCCTATCAGTGGAAGCGCCACCGGATCGAATCCCTTTCCATTGTCGGCAATGGTCAGCTGCAAACCATCATCGTTCAATACGGCCCTGATGTTTACATGGCTGGCATTTGCATGCTTTACGATATTATGCACTACTTCCTTTGATATCAACAACAGATTTCTTTTTTGTTCATTGCTCAGCTTCACCGCCCGTATGGTCTTGGGGAATTCAAAGCTGTAGTCGATGCCCGCGTTTTCCAATTGGTCTGCCGCCTGCTTGCGGATATATCCGAGTGTTTCTTCCAGGGTATTGTTGTCCGACTTCATGGTCCAGATAATATCGTTCATATTATCAACGAGCATTTTTGCAGAGCTCACTATTTTGGCCGCGGTCGATTTTGCCTGCACAGGCGCGTCGGCCGTCAACCCTTCCGCCAGGTACCGGATAGAAGTAAGCCCCGAACCGAGGTCGTCGTGCATTTCCATTGCTATCCTGGTACGTTCCTGCTCCACGGCTTTTTGTTTTTCGAAGCTCATGCGCTGCTTTTGCAATTTGCGGCGGTAATACGAGCGGATGGCCCACAACATCAATCCCAAAGCCAATACCACCATCGCGGACCTGAACCACCAGGTTTGCCACCAGGGCGGATGAATGATGATGGTGCAGGCGATTTCATTGTTCATCCAAATGCCTTCTCCATCCGTAGAACGTATATGCAAACGGTGCGTGCCGGGCGACCAGTCAGTAAAAGAAATGAGCCGGCGCGTCCCAAGCCTGATCCATTCCTTGCTATCGCCCAACCTGTATGCATATTGTATCTTTTGCTGGTCGTAATAATTGAGCGCGGCAAATTCTACCGACAAATAACGGTTCCCATGACTTAGTTCCAAAACAGGACGGTCATCGCTGTTGCCGGGAACTACGGTTGTATTCAGCACGCGAAAATCGGTAAAGGCCAACCTCGGAAGGTTTGGGCCCGCGCTGCTCATTGCAGTCACGCTGTCGGGATGAAAATAATCTATGCCGAAAATGCCTCCGAAAAATATCCAGCCCGCCTCATTCTTGCAACTGGAGCGGCGGTTGAATTCATTGTTCAACAGTCCGTCGGCCTTTCCATAGCTTCGAAACGTTTTGGTAGTGGTATTGTAGGTAGTAATGCCCGCATTGGTGGTAAACCATACATTGCCATGATCGTCTTTTTCGATGGCATACACGATGTTGTCCGGCAATCCATCTTCTTTTGTATAATGCCTGAATGCACCCGATGCAATATTATAAGAGCATAGCCCGCCATTGTACGCTGCCATCCATACATTCTCATTTGCATTGTCCAGCTCAACGCCATATATAAAATCAGATGAAATGCTTTTTGGGTCCTTGTCGTTATGCTGGTACTGAACAATGCTGTTGTCTTTTGTATTGAACCTTAGCAAACCCTTGCTGCTCCCGATCCAGATATTGCCCTTGTCGTCTTCCTGCGCATCGTAAAAGAAATGGTTGCCATAGATGGTATCGTTGCGGCAAAAAACTTTTTGCAAAGGCGCTTTCATCTTCACCATATAATAACTACGGCCATTGCGGGAGCGGTAGATATACAACACGCCCGGCGCAGGCGGCGATGTTACCTGCCCGCGTGCCGGACCTTTATGCCCGATGCGGTACATCGTTTCGCCATTTACCAGTGCAAGGTTGCCGTGCTGGTCTTTAATGATCGCGCCTTCGCTGTACCAGCTATAGCCCGCGGGCAAGGCCTGCTTCGGCAATACCGTGGTGTTGCCCGTAACCAGGTCAACCTTGCCCACCTGGTCCCAGATATTGATGAACCATATATCGTTGCCCGATTGCTGCAATCCCATAATATACGTGCCTGCACTGTTGCCTGCCTTATCGCTCGAAATAAAGAGATTTTTAAAGCCTGCATTCTGCGGCACCATTTTATTGATGCCGCCGCCAACTGTTCCAATCCACATGAAGTGGTCCCGGTCTTCGCGGATCACATTGATCTCGGGATGCGTAAGCGCATTGCTTTGACTGCCCGTTGAATAATATTCCGATGCAAGCGTGGTTGCATGTATTTTAAACAATCCATTGGAGCTGCCCGCCCAGATATTGCCCTGGGAATCTTCGGTCACTACATCAAACCGCAATGTTTCATTTTGCAGGTGCGCGGGCAAGGGCAATTTCGTGATAGTCCTTGTCGCGGGCTCAAAGCGTACCAGTCCATTCCTGTTGGTGGCTATCCAGTAGTATCCCCTGCTATCGTGTAATACATTAAAGGTTTCATATTGATAAAATGCGGAGAAATCGGGTCCGGCGGGCGTTTTTCGGTTACACGTTCGGGTTATAGGATCGTAAAAGAATACGCCGGTCTTGCTCATGATCATATGGTTGCCCTTCCGGTCGGTATATGCATTTTCCACTCTCGATATAACGCATTCTTTATTGTTTTCATCGTACACGGGGATCTTTACAAAGCGGCGCGTTCTTGTATTGAACAGCAGCACGTCGTATTCGCAGGCCAGCAGGATTTCTTCTTTATTGACAAAGATGCCGTCGGCAAACTCCATCTGCCTGTCGGTATAACGGTAGCGGGTATTTTTGAAGGTCTGCGGGTCGAACTCGTTGAGGCAGGAGCTGCCGCCGATCCAGAATTTGCCGGTAGCGGTATCTTCTTTTAAAAAGAACACGGAGTTATCGCCCAGTGAATTTGCATCGAAAGGCAAGTACTGGAACACTTTAAATCCATAGCCATCGTAACGGTTAAGGCCACCGTGCGTACCGATCCAGATAAAACCCTTTTTATCCTGGTGAATGGCATAAATATATCCTTGCGAGAGCCCGTCGGCAGTGGTGATCTTGTCTATGCGCCACGACGATTGGCACCAACCCCGGGACATTCCCCAACAAACAGCCAGTATGGTCAGCAGCGTTCGCACGGTTTTCATCAAATTACTAAATATCCCCGGGTTTGTATAGCCTTCCGCCCCATTGCCTACAACCCTTATCTTTGCCCGATTAACTTCGATATCCACATGCTCAAAATTGGTGTGTTCGGAACAGGACATCTTGGCAAATTTCACTTGAATAACTGGAAAGAGATCGAAAACGTTGAACTGGTGGGCTTTTACGATCCTGACGATTCCACCGCAAACGAGGTCTCGGAAAAATACCAGCTGGCCCGCTTCCTGGACCCCGGGCGGCTGATGGACGCCTGCGACGCAGTGGACATCGTATCTCCCACCACCTACCATTTCGGGCTGTGCGCTGCCGCCATCCGCAAGGGCCGGCATGTATTTGTTGAAAAGCCGCTGGCCAATACCATGGATGAGGCCCGCCAGATACTAAAGCTGGTAAAGGAATCCAACATAAAATTCCAGGTGGGCCATGTGGAACGCTTTAATCCCGCCTTTACCGCCATCAAAGACCTCGACCTGCATCCCTTATTCATAGAAGTGCACCGCCTGGCGCAATTTAACCCCAGGGGCACCGAAGTGAGCGTGATCCTTGACCTGATGATCCACGACATCGACATCATTCTCAGCATCGTAAAAAGCGAGGTACGGAACGTGTATGCCAGTGGCGTAGCGGTGATGACGGATACGCCCGACATTGCCAACGTGCGCATAGAGTTCGATAACGGCTGCGTGGCCAACCTTACCTCGAGCCGGATTTCGATGAAAAGAATGCGTAAAATGCGCATCTTCCAGAAAGACGCTTACATTGGAGTAGATTTCCTGGACAAAAAATCAGAAGTGATACGTCTGAAAACGGCAAAAGACCTCGACGCATTTACTTTTGATATCGAAACGCCCAAAGGCGTAAGAACAATAGCGGTAGCCAGCCCTGTAGTACAGGACGCCAACGCCATCAGGTTAGAACTGGAAGAATTCAGGAACGCGATCGTTAACAATACCCCCACTATTGTATCGGAGTTGGATGGATACAGGGCCATGGACGTGGCGCACCAGATACTGGAGAAGATTAAATTCAACCTACAGCTTAGCTGAATCGAATGTCCTTTGCAAAAAAACTACATATCAGCTGGTACATCCTAAGCGATTACCTAACTGCCGTCATAGCATGGATCATTCTCTATTTCACGCGCCGTTATCTGCTGGAAGAAACCATCACCACGCAATCAGGTATTTATCTTAATGACAGGTTTTGGTGGGGACTGATGGTATTGCCTGTGGGATGGCTTATGTTCTATACGCTGGTGGGCGCTTATAATTCTCTATACAGCAAATCGAGGCTGAGCGAATTTAACTCCACGCTTATTTGCTCGCTTATCGGTTGCACGCTGGTGTTTTTCCTGATAGTGATCAACGACCCGCAGCACGATTACACTTATTATTACAAGGCCTACCTTACCTTCCTTGCCTCGCATTTTGTGCTCACCATTGCCGGCAGGTCCATTATACTTTCGATGGCGCGGAAACAATTGCTGAAAGGCGCTGTAAGGTTCAATACCCTGTTAGTGGGCGACAAATCGATGGCCTCTAAAATATATGCCGACACCGCGAATAGCCTGCGCCTTGCGGGCTATCATTATGTGGGCTATGTAAGCAATGGCGAAAATGGAAAGAACGGCACCCCGCCCGGCCTTCCTTACATCGGCAACCTGCAAACCATTGAAAGCATCATCGACCAAAAGAACATTCACCTGGTGGTGATCGCCACTGAAAAAGGCGAGAAGCTGCAAGTGGAGAACATCATCGAAAGGCTAAGCGAAAAAGACGTGCTGATAAAAATGGTGCCCGATACCCTGGACATTCTATCGGGCTCGGTGAAAACAAGCAACGTGTTCGGCGCGGTGCTTACCGATATCAGGACAAGCCTGATCCCCGACTGGCAGCAAAACATCAAGCGGCTCATAGACGTAATGACCGCGGGATTGGGATTGATATTCCTGTCGCCCCTGATGTTGTACGCGGCCATTCGCGTAAAACTTTCTTCCAAAGGGCCGATCATTTTTTCGCAGGAGCGCGTAGGTTATAAAGGCAAGCTTTTTCATATTTACAAGTTCAGGTCAATGTATGCCGATGCGGAGAAAGATGGCCCTGCCCTGTCATCGGCCCACGACCCGCGCATTACGCGATGGGGCCGCACCATGCGCAAATGGAGAATGGACGAACTTCCGCAGCTATGGAACATATTGCGCGGCGAAATGAGTCTGGTAGGCCCCCGGCCCGAACGGCAGTTTTACATAGACCAGATACTGCAGAAGACGCATTATTTTAAATATTTGCAGAAAGTAAAGCCCGGCCTTACTTCCTGGGGAATGGTGCAATACGGTTATGCCGAAAACGTAGATGAAATGATCGAGCGGATGAAGTATGACCTGATTTATATAGAAAACGTATCCGTGGCATTGGATCTAAAAATACTGTTGCATACTTTGCGTATTATCTTCATGGGGAAAGGAAGGTGATGCGTGAATTATTCCAGGCGCTTATGAAAAAATATCTTTACTTGTTAATTACTACCTGCTTATTGCAAACTACCGCATTTGCTCAACGGCCTTATTGGCAGCAACAGGTAAATTATACCATCGATGTACGGCTGAACGATTCGGCAAATACGCTGGATGGGTTTGCAAAGATCGATTACATCAATAACTCGCCCGATACACTATACTTCATCTGGTTCCATATATGGCCCAATGCTTATAAGAACGATCAAACCGCGTTCAGCGACCAACTGCTCGAAAACGGAGACAAGAGTTTTTATTTCAGCGATAATGAAAAGCGAGGTTATATCAACCGCCTCGACTTCAGGGTAGAGGGGCTTCCCGCAAATATGGAAGACCATCCCGAACATATCGATATTGTGAAAGTGATATTGCCCAGGCCATTGGCGCCCGGCGGCAAACTGCAGCTTACCACTCCGTTTCATGTTAAGCTGCCTTCGGTATTTTCAAGAAGCGGGCATTTCTATCGTCATTACCAAATAACACAATGGTATCCCAAGCCAGCGGTGTACGATGCCGAAGGATGGCATCCCATGCCTTACCTTGACCAGGGAGAATTTTATAGCGAGTTTGGAGATTACGACGTGCGCATTACCGTACCTCCCAGGTATATCGTCGCGGCCACAGGCGAAATGACCAAGGAAGAACAGTTGCAGAACGGGTGGAAAACCTTTCAATTCCAACAGGCAAGGGTACACGATTTTGCGTGGTTTGCCGACGCAGGCTTCCAGGTGCAGAAGGACAGCATCCGGTTGCCATCGGGACGCGTGGTAAAAGCATTTATTTATTATTTAGGAGCAGGTGGAAAGTATTGGACCAAAGCGATGCAGTATATTAAAGACGCCATCCTGTTCAGGTCGGAACTGCTGGGCGAATATCCCTACAACACGGTTTCGCTGGTGGAAAATTTTAGTGGCTCCGGCGGCATGGAATATCCCACCATTACTACCATTAGCGCATCCACATCTGAAAAAGAAAATGATTTCGTTATCGGGCACGAATTGGGACATAACTGGTTCTACGGCATCCTGGCATCCAATGAACGCGCACATCCCTGGATGGATGAGGGCCTGAACACCTATTATGATGTAAGGTACCTGCACAAAAAATATGGGAACTCGAATGTGGGATTGTTACATCGGTTTACAGGCGGGAAAGGTCTTGCGAAAAAATTGCCCGGTGATGAAATGCTGTTTGCATTGGACATTGTTACCGCCCTAAAAAAAGACCAGCCCATTGCAACACATTCCGAACAATTTACGGCTTATAATTATAACGTTGTTGCCTATGTGCGTACCGCGCAATGGCTGGTGTCCATAGAACATTATCTGGGAAGGGAAGCATTCGATGCTGCGATGAAGGCCTATTATGAACAATGGAAATTCAAACATCCCCGGCCTGAAGATTTTCAAAAAGCACTCGAAGCTGCTTCAGGCAAAAGTCTCTCCGTTTATTTCGACGCGCTCAATAAGAAGAACGACGTTCCTGCATTCGATGAAAAAAGAAAGATCAAATTTACCGGCCTGTTTTCGATGAAGGATTACAGGAAAGTGCATTACATAGGCATATTGCCGGCCATTGGCGGCAACAGGTACGATAAGTTCATGATCGGGCTCGGCATCCACAACTATTCCCTGCCCCTTAACCGTTTCAGGTTTGCAGTTTTCCCATTATATGCCACCAACAGCCAGCAGTTGAACGGCATTGGCAAAGTTTCCTACACCTGGCTGCCCGATAAAAAAATATACAGCGTGCAGGCAGGCATTACAGGCGGCAGGTTCTCCAGCAGTAGCGGGATAGACAGCAATGGCAACAAAGTTTTCGGCGGATTTTATAAAATAGTGCCCTTTGTAAAAATAGAGTTCAATAAAAAACGGCCGCGCAACGAAGAAACGTGGTGGCTCGACCTCCGCTCGTATCAGATCGGTGAAAAACAACTCGATTTTTTTCTGAAGGTCTCAGATTCGTTGTACTATCCTACGGAAACAAAATACACAACCCGCTACCTGAACCAGCTAACACTGGGAATGGACAATTACCGCACGTTATATCCTTATGAGGCGCAACTGCAATTACAACAGGCGCAACATTTTTACAGGCTCAATTTCACCGGCAATTATTTCTTCAATTACGCCAACGGCGGCGGCGTGAACCTCCGGTTGTTTGCGGCAAAGTTTGGATATCTCGGCAATCCTGATGGTTTCGCAAAACTGGACCTGGAGCGGTTCCAACCCAAGCTCACCGGCGTGCGCGGTAATGAGGATTATACATACAGCAATTATTTTATGGGGCGAAATGAGCAGCAGGGTTTTCCCAGCCAGCAGATCATGCTGCGCGACGGCGGCCTGAAGCTTCGGACAGATCTGTTCCAGGGATTGCAAGGCAGGTCGGAAAACTGGGCGGCCGCCATCAACCTCAGCACTACGCTGCCCGATAAAATGTTTCCCATCAAGCTGCCCATAAAATTATTTTTAGACGTAGGCACGCATGCCGAGGCCTGGGACCGCGATGCGGCCACCAGCCGGTTTTTGTATGTGGGCGGATTGCAAATAAGCATTTTCAAATTCATCAACATCTACGCGCCGGTCATCATGAGCAGCGAGTTCCGCACGCAATTGAAGACCATACCCGAAGATTATAAATTCTTCAAACGCCTTTCTTTCTCGATAGATTTACATATGCTGAACATTCGAAAAACAGCGGCCCCGGTTGGTATATTTTAAAGCCGATTGAACAAATGAAACCGCCCATCAGGTACGTCGAGCACGAAGACATCGATCCCGGTAAATGGGATGCCTGCATCAGCAATGCATCCAATGGCGTGATCTACGGATATTCATTTTACCTGGACCATATGGCAAAACATTGGGATGCACTGATATTGGGAGATTATGAAGCCGTGATGGCCCTGCCATGGAACAGCAAATATGGCATCGGGTATGTGTACCAACCTGCTTTTACTATGTGTTGTGGTGTATTTGGAAACAATCTTACCGAAGCACTGATCGGGCATTTCATACAGGCCATTCCTAAAAAGTTCAAACTGATCGAGATCAACCTGTCTGCCGGGAATGTATTCAGTATTCCTTCCGGCTTTGATCAATTGCAATCGAACTACACGCTATCGCTGAAACCGGCTTACCAGGAACTGTATAGCAATTACAAGGAAAACATCAAACGAAATATAAAAAAAGCGCAGCAGCTCGGCTGTACCATTACAACCGGTATCCCGGTACACGATGTTATTTTACTGGCGAAGCAGCAACTGCAATCGCTTGTAAAAATTGCCGGCCACGATTTTCAGCAATTTGAAAAACTATATGAACATTTACATCGGCAACAACGGGCCAATACTTACGGGGTCTTTAGCGCGGCCGGAGAACTGATTGCTTCCTGCGTTTTCTTCTTTTCACACAACCGGGCATATTACATATTGGTAGGAAACCACCCTAATGGTAAAACAGCAGGCGCATCGCATTATCTTATCGACCGGTTCATAGCAGACCATGCAGGACACGATATGATACTTGATTTTGAAGGCTCCGACATTCAAAGCCTTGCATTTTTTTACAGCAGCTTCGGAGCCAAGTGGGAGGCATACCCGGCAATACGCATCAACCGGCTGCCATGGTATGTAAGGCTGTTCAAGCGATAGACAACGGTCTGCCATCGTGTCAAAACCCTTACATGGAGCTCAGACGAACCTCAGACGAATCTAAGGCGAATCTAAGACGAACGTACATTTTGGCAGATTGTATAAGCTAGTCCTTATAGATAGCCACTACGATCTTACCGCTTTCGGTTATATATCCCCGGTACATCCCCTCGGTGCAGAAGGGCATGGAGAACTTACCGTTGCGGTCAAGCGCAATCAGGCCTCCGTCGCCCTTTAATGCAGGCAGGTCTTTCATCACCACTTTATCCGCTGCTTCCTGTATGCTTATGTTCTTGTATTCCATCAGGTCACTCACGGTTTTGGCTACTACCAATCTTATAAAGAATTCGCCCCAACCGGTGCAACTGATGGCGCAGGTTGCGTTATTGGCATAGGTTCCCGCTCCAATGATGGGCACATCGCCTACCCTGCCGTATTTTTTATTGGTCATGCCGCCGGTGCTCGTAGCCGCGGCCAGGTTACCATTTTTGTCCAATGCCACCGCGCCTACCGTTCCGTATTTGGAGTCGCGGTTCTCTGGTTGCAATAATGCACTTTGCTTGCCTTTGCCCGCTTTTTCCTGTTCTGCCCTTATTGAATCCTGGCGGCGCACACGTTCCAACCCCCTCCACCTGTCTTCTGTGTGGAAATACGATGGGTCAACGATCTCCAGCTTTTGTTCCCTCGCAAATTTTTCTGCTCCGCCACCTATCATCATCACGTGCGGGCTTTTTTCCATTACAGCACGTGCCAGGGTAATGGGATTTTTAACGGTGGTAAGTCCGGCCACCGCACCTGCCTTCAGCGTTTGTCCATCCATGATAGCCGCGTCCAGTTCATTCTTTCCCTCATTGGTAAATACCGCGCCCTTGCCTGCATTGAACAAAGGATTGTCTTCCAAAAAACGGACAGAAGCCTCGGTAGCGTCCAATGCCGAACCGCCTTTTTGCAATACCGCATAACCTCTTCGCAATGCTTCGGTTAGAGCATCCTGGTAGGCTTTTTCCCGCGCTGGGCTCATCTGGCTTTTTAAAATGGTGCCTGCTCCGCCATGTATCACCAATACTACCCGCTCAGTTTCGGCCGGAAAACTCTGGCCTCGCACTCCAGCACACAATAGAGCGGCAAGCCCTAATACAATACACCTTTTCATCATTTGAGTGATTTTTAACAAATCTAACTCTCAATGCCTGAAATACAATCAACTGTGGTACTGAATTTGCTTTGATTCTGTTATTTTTACACCCTATCCCGCATCTCTTGAAAAAGTTCTGGAAAATAACGCGGTTCGTATTGCTGGGCATACTCCTATTAATAGTATTTGCCTGGCTCGCCATCCAAACTACCCCCGTCCAGAACTGGCTGGCTAAGAAAGTCACCAGCCGCCTCTCCCGCGACCTCAATACCAATATCAGCATCAAAAAAGTGGATTTCGCGCTTTTCAACAAAATGCTGCTTGAAGGTACGCTGGTAGAAGACCGCAACCGCGATACCCTGTTATACGCCGGCACCGTGGAAGTGCGCATCACAGATTGGTTCTTTTTCAAAGACAATATCGAATTGAAGTACATCGGGCTTAAAAATGCCCAGATCAATTTCCAGCGCACCGATTCCATCTGGAACTATCAATTCCTGGTAGATTATTTTTCATCGCCCACCAAGGCACGCAACAAAAAAAGGATCGAATATAATTTCCGCGTCATCGATCTTGAAAATGTATCGCTGGTAAAAAAAGACGGATGGGAAGGCGAGAACCAGGTAGTGAAGATCGGCGCATTGAAAATGGACCCCGAACAGGTGGACTTCAACAAAAAAATTGCGTACGTAAAAACGCTGTCCATTACCAGGCCGGAATTTTTTCTGTATAAATACCGTGGCAACAGAGCGCCCAGGCCCGCATCCAACACCGAGCCCGCGGCCATTGTGAACGATCCAAACAATTTGCGGTGGAATGCCGACGGTTGGGACATTGTTATCAATGAGCTTACCATCGATGAAGGCACTTTCAAAAACGACCGCTTCACCGAACGCAAACCTTACACATGGTTCGATGGGCAACACATGTTGTTCTCCAACATCACCGGCAGCTTTAAAAACCTGCGCCTCCACCACGACACGCTTACAGCAGATATTCAAATAAAAGCGAAAGAACGTTCGGGGCTGGATGTAAAGAACTTTACCGCAAAGGTTACCATGCATCCCGAACTGATGGCCTTTGACAACCTCGACCTGCGTACCAACCACAGCCGCCTGACCAATTACTTCGCGATGCGGTACAATAGCTTCCAGGACATGGGAAGATTTTTGACCGATGTAAGACTGGAAGCAAATTTTGCCAATTCCGAGATCAACAGCGATGACATAGCCATTTTTGCACCGGCGATGAAGGATTGGGACAAGATCATCAGGCTGCAGGGCCAGGCAAAAGGATCCATCGATAATTTGTCCGCAAGGAACTTTATAGCGCAGGCCGGCAACAATACATTTTTGAACGGGGATTTTCACATTGCCGGATTGCCTGACATCAACCAGGCGTTCATCGATTTTAAAGCAAATGAATTCAAGACCACGTATGGGGATGCGGTACGGCTGATACCATCGCTGCGCAATGTAAACGTTCCCGATCTGAGCAAGATAGAATACCTGCGCTTCCGCGGGAACTTCACCGGTTTCATCAAAGACTTTGTTACATACGGCACCATCGAGACCAACCTCGGTGTTATCAGCAGCGACCTTAACATGAAGCTGAACCGTGCACAGCCTGTATACTCAGGCAATATCAGCACCAGTAATTTCAGGCTAGGCGCATTCCTCGACAATCCGCAATTCGGCAACCTTAGCTTTAAAGGACATATCAAGGGCAGTGGTTTTGCTTTGAGCGTGCTGGATGCTTCTTTACAAGGCACGGTACAGGAACTGGGCTTCAGGGACTATACTTACAAGAACGTAGAGATCAACGGTACGTTCACTAAAAAACTGTTTAACGGAAAATTTGTTTCCAAGGATCCCAACCTGCTGGTGAGCCTGGATGGTTTGATAGATTTGAACCAGGAAAAACCGCGCTTCGATTTTACCGCAACGGTTGATAAGGCCAACCTGCAAAGGCTGAACCTTTATAATAAGGATATAGATTTCAACGGCAAGTTCCGTGTTGACTTTACCGGCACCAATATCGATGATTTCATGGGCACCGCCCGCATTTATGAAGCCTCGCTGTACAACCAGGGCAAGCGCTTTTCTTTCGATTCGCTGATACTGGAGTCGAAGATCATGGACAATAACAAAACGCTTACCGTTGTAAGCAACGAATTCGACGGAGCCATTGCCGGGGAGTTTTCCATCAGGGAACTGCCTGCTTCGTTCCAAACGTTTTTGCACAGGTACTATCCTACTTACATCAAACCGGCGCGGTTTACACCCGAGAATGAGAACTTCAGCTTTGTGATCACTACTAAAAAAGTAGATGAATACCTGAACCTCATCGATCCCAGTATCCAGGGATTCAACTTCAGCACCATCAGCGGGCGTATCAATTCAAAAGAAAATTTGTTGGACCTGAATGCGGAGATACCGCAATTCAATTACAAGAATATTTCGTTTTACAATACCAGTCTTAAAGGGCGCGGCAATCTCGACAGCCTGATCATGGAAACAACGTTTGGCGATGTGTACATCAACGACAGCCTGCACTTTCCGCAGACCTACGTTCGCGTAAGCTCGGCCAACGATTGGTCGCAGGTGCGCATTAAAACCAGCGCAAGCCAAACGCTCAACTCCGCCGACATCGCGGCCAGGGTGCAAACCCTTCCGCACGGAGCGCGCATCTATTTCGATCCATCTACTTTTGAAGTGAACGCCAAGCAATGGCAAATAGCCAAAGACGGAGAATTGGTATTGAGCAAAGAAATTGTATCAGCAGACGGCGTGCGCATTTTCAGCGGCGACCAGGAAGTTGTGGTCACTACTATTCCCTCGGCCACCGGCAATACCAACGACATACAGGTAACGCTGAAGAAAATTAACCTCGGCGATTTTACTCCCTTCCTGGTTAAAAGCAACCGCATAGAAGGATTGTTCACCGGCACCATCGATGTGGTAGATCCATTCGGAAAGATGCAGGTATCACTGGAAGGAGAAGCGGAACAATTCAGGCTCGATAACGATTCCATCGGGCGCATCGTTACTTCGGGCAACTATACGCAACGCACCGGCCAGATTAATTTCAAAGCACTGTCGGAGAACAAGAATTTTAATTTCGATATACAGGGAATGCTGGCGCAGGCAGACAGCACCGGAAACCGCCAGATGGACTTCAATGCCAATTTCAAGAATACCAATATCAATCTTATATCGCGTTATCTCAGTGGTATTTTCAGCGATGTATCGGGTTATGCCACCGGCAACCTGCGCATAACGGGCCTTACCAATAAAATGAAATGGCTGGGCAAACTGCAGTTGAACGATGCAAGATTAAAAGTGAACTATACCCAGGTACACTACAACATTCCTTCGGCCATTATTGATTTTAAAGATGGATACATTGATTTCGGTTCCATTACCATCCGCGACGATTTGCAAAACAGCGCGCAGATCAGCCGCGCCAAGTTATATCACACCGGCTTCAAGGACATGGGCTTTGACTTTGCCATCAATACCAACAGGCTGTTGTTGCTGAACACCACGGCAAAAGACAACAGCCAGTTTTATGGAAAGGTTATCGGCAACGCCAGCTTTACGCTGACCGGACCGCAGGACAACATGCGCATGGACATACAGGGCGAACCGGTGGACAGCTCTTCCATCTACCTTCCCACATCGAGCGTTGGAAGAGAAAGCGCGGAAGCCGACTTCATTGTATGGAAAGTGTATGGTAAGGAAATGCAGGAAGTGCTCAGGCCCAAGGAAACCAACCTGACAGTAACGCTGGACATTACCGCCAATAATTACGTGGATGCGTATGTGATCCTCGATGAACTAACCGGCGATATCATCAAGGCCAATGGCCATGGCAACCTGGAAATACGCGCCGGCACCAATGAAGACTTTACCATTGTGGGCAGGTACAATATCGACAGGGGAAATTATTTGTTCACCTTCCAGTCGTTCCTGCGCAAGCCTTTTACACTGATAGAAGGCGCCGGCAATTACATTCAATGGACAGGCAACCCTTACGAAGCCACCATTAAACTGGATGCCCGCTACGAAGCGGAGAACGTGCGCTTCAGCGACCTTAACCTCACCGGCGCCAACATACAGGTATCCAGCCAGAACCTGTTGCGCTACCGGGGAAGCGTATTCGTAGTTGCGTCGCTCACCGGCAACCTGATGAAGCCCGAGATCAGTTTTGAGATCGAGTTGCCACAGGGCAGCCCGCTGCGCAACGACCAGGAAGCGCAATTTGTATTGCAGCGCATTCAAAGCGACCAGAACGAATTGAACAAACAGGTATCCTTCCTGCTGGTGTTCAACAGCTTTGGACCTTTAAGCAATACCGGCACGGGCAACCTGGTAACGAGAGGTTTTGAAAGCATTGTGGTGAACAGCATATCTGGATTTATTTCGAACCAGATATCCAAACAACTTTCCCGCGCATTTGAAAAAGCGGGCGTGAAAGTAAATTTCAACGCAGAGCTGTACAGCGGCAGCAATTTCCTGAATGAAGGCGCGAATAACCTGAGCCTCGACAGAACCAAGCTTGACCTGTCGTTTGCAAAAAGTTTGCTGAACGAGCGGCTCACCTTTACGTTCGGAAGCGCGCTCGATTTTGGATTGAATACCCAACAGGTGCAAGCCGCACGCACCCAGTTTTTGCCAGACCTTTCCGCCGAATGGAAGATCAGGCCCGATGGCAGGCTGCTGCTCACTTTCTTCTACCGCGATTCGTGGGACTATGTCATCAACAGCCGGCAAAACCGTTCCGGCGTGAGCATCTCGCACCGCCGCGAATTTGATACGCTGGGAGAACTCTTCAGGAGAAAAAAGAAGAAAAACATCGCTCCACCTCCGGTTGTAAAGGATAGCGTGCAAACTGTTTCCGGAACGAATTAGACATTCCACATTACTTCATGATGTTGTGCCCTAACTTATCTCTCTTCGTTTGCAGATATTTTTCATTGTGAGGATTAGGCGCGGCCTGGATGGGAAGCGTTTCTACTATTTCCAATCCATAACCGAGGAGGCCTGCGCGCTTTTGCGGGTTGTTGCTTAACAGGCGCAGTTTGGTAACGCCGAGGTAGCGCAGGATCTGCGCACCGATGCCGTAATCTCTTTTATCCATGGGAAATCCCAGGTGCAGGTTGGCCTCTACTGTATCGAGCCCCTGTTCCTGCAATTTGTATGCTTTCAGTTTGTTCAGCAAGCCGATGCCTCTTCCTTCCTGGTTCATGTACAGTACAACGCCTTTGCCCTCCTGCTCAACTGCCTGCATGGCCGCATGCAATTGTTCGCCGCAGTCGCAGCGCAGGGAACCGAGAATATCACCGGTAAAACAGGATGAGTGCACGCGCACCATTACCGGCTCGTCTTTTTCCCACTTCCCTTTCACCAGGGCCAGGTGCTCGTTGCTGGATCCTTTTTCCTGGAAGGCCATCAATTGAAAATGGCCGTAACGGGTGGGCATGTCTACCCGCACGATCTCTTCTATCAGGGAGTCTATCTTCAACCGGTACTCGATCAAGTCCTTGATAGAGATCAATTTAAAATCAAATTTCTTAGCTATCTCCTTAAGTTCGGGAAGGCGGGCCATGGTGCCGTCGTCATTCATGATCTCAACCAATACGCCCGCGGGTTCCAGCCCGGCCAGTCTTGAAAGGTCGATAGCGGCCTCGGTATGGCCGGCGCGGCGCAATACCCCGCCACGTTTGGCGCGAAGGGGGAAGATGTGACCAGGCCTTCCGAGTTCTTCGGGCCTGGTGTCAGGATCGATCAATGCCCTGATAGTGCGCGCCCTGTCGTGCGCTGAAATGCCCGAAGTGCAGCCATGCCCCAGCAAATCGACGGAAACGGTAAAGGCGGTCTCGTGCAGTGCGGTGTTGTTGTTTACCATCAGGTCCAGGCCCAATTCATTGCAGCGGTCTTCCAGCAAGGCCACACAAATGAGCCCACGCCCGTACTTGCTCATGAAATTGATGACTGCAGGGGTTACGTGGTGAGCGGAAATAATGAAATCGCCCTCATTCTCACGGTCTTCATCATCGACCACGATCACGATTTTGCCATTTTTAATGTCTTCTATCGCACTTTCAATAGTATCCAGCATTGACGAGATTTACTGCAAATTTAATAAAAGCAGGCGGTATTACAGGTGGAACATCAAATGGCCTGAAACCCGCTCAACGCAGCGTTTCTATGCATTTTAAAGCCTTAGTAATTTGTTAATCCAAGATTGCTGTTATATGGCAAGAATTGCTTTATTTGCACCCGTAAAATCAAAACTATATGCTTATTAAGAAAATAGTACGCCTTCTGGCTGTATTGTTGGTTTTTCCATGTGTGATGCAGGGCCAGGTGACCACCAGTAGCATGAGCGGATCGGTGAAGACCGGAAAAGGTGAAGCATTGGTTGGAGCAACAGTGACCGCTACCCACGTGCCCACCGGCACCGTTTACCGCGTTAGCACAAGAACCGGCGGTGCGTTCAACATCTACAACATGACCCCCGGCGGTCCCTACACATTGACCGTTTCCTTCGTAGGCTTTGAAAACGCAACCAAAGGAGATATCTTCCTCTCCCTCGGTGAGAACTCTACCCAGGATATCAGCCTCGCCGATAAATCCACCATCCTTACCGAAGTAGTAGTGGGCGGACGCAGGGGATTGCCTCCCGCAGGCAAAGGCGGATCGGAAACCTTCATCGGCCGCGATAAAATGGCCAACATCCCTTCGGTAGGCCGTAACATCTCCGACTTCCTTACGTATACACCGCAAGCAAAGATCACCGGCGACGGCGGCGTATCCATAGCAGGACAAAATAACCGCTACAACTCTTTCTATATCGACGGAGCATTGAACAACGACGTGTTCGGTATCGCAGCCTCCGGCACCAATGGCGGACAAGCCAACATCCCGCCCATTTCCATCGACGCCATCGACCAGTTCCAGGTAATGATCTCTCCTTACGACGCGTCCATCGGTAACTTCACCGGCGGTGGTATCAATGCCATTACCAAATCGGGCACCAATGACTTCAAAGGTTCCGTATGGTATATTTTCCGCAACGAAGACCTGGCGGGTAAATCACCCGTAGCAGTTGTTAAGCCCGGCTCTCCCGGCGTATTGGAGCGCACCAGGCTCAACAAGTTCAAAACCCAGAACAAAGGCTTTACCCTCGGCGGACCCATCATCAAAAACAAATTGTTCTTCTTCATACTTGGAGAAGTACGCGACGATGAAAGGCCACAACCCTTCAACTTTGCCGAGTACAGGGGAACCGCTACGCTTGACAGCATTGCCAAGCTGACCAATTTCTTAAAGAATAATTACGAATACGACCCCGGCGATTTCCTGAACAACCCCGAGCTGGTAAGCGTCGACTACATCAACGCAAAGCTCGACTGGAACATCAGCGCCAATCACCGCCTGTCGCTGAGCCATCGCTATAACAATGGCTCCAGGTACAACACCAGCACCAGCAGCGGTACTACCATCAACTTCTTTACCAACGGTTATATTTTCCCGACCAAGACCAACTCTACTTCTCTTGAGCTGAGAAGCACGTTGAGCAAGGGATCTACCAACCGCTTGCTGCTAACATTATCAAAGGTGCTTGACGACAGGAACCCTATCGGGCAACCATTCCCAAGGGTATCCATCTTCGACGGACCGGGAACCATCGTTTTCGGAACAGAGAACTTCTCCGCGGCTAACCTGCTGGACCAACAAAACGTTTCAATCTTCAATGCATATAAATTCTATGCAGGTAAGCACGTGCTTACCATTGGTACAGACAATGAAATCAACAGGAGTGTGAACGTATTCATCCGCGACTATTTCGGAACATACACGTACAACAGCCTGAACGATTTCATCAGCGGTGCAAAACCCCGCCGTTACCAGCGCTCCTTCTCACTGCTGGACGACAACACGGGTGAAAGCAATACCAACGCTGCTGCTAAATTCAAGACGCTTAAGATCGCGTTCTTCCTGAACGACGAGATCAAGGTAAATGACGCGCTTACGGTTAACCTGGGCTTGCGCGCCGACAGAACCGAGTTCCTTACCAAACCGCGTGAAGACAAATTCCTGAACGATAGCGGCCTTGCCAAAATCGAGCAGTACCATGACCTGAGAGGCGCAAGGTCCGGCCAGATCGCTACGCCTAAATGGTCGCTGTCTCCCCGCATTGGTTTCACGTACAGGATGGACGACGAAAGCATCGTGATCCGGGGCGGATGGGGCATGTTCACCGGCCGCATTCCGTTGGTATGGCCCGGCGGCGTTTACAACCAGAACGGTGTTGCCATCGGTGGTATCGACCTGAACCCACCCACTGCCTCACAAAACATCACCTTCAGGCCCGATCCGTTCGGACAATATACCTCTGAAGATTTCGGCATCAACCTCGCCAACTCAAGAGGACAGGTTGACCTGATTGCTGCTGACTTCCGCCTGCCGAAACTGTGGAGGGCTTCACTGGCCATGGACAAGAGATTGGGCCAGGGCTGGACATTGACCATGGAAGCCATTTACAGCAAGAACATCAACGAGATCGATTATAAGAATGTGAACATCCTGCCGCCGATAGGAAAATCAGTCGGCCCCGATGTGCGCAATGTGTATGGTCTTTCAGGACCTACACGCATACCCATGCGTTCCACTGGCGCCAATCCTTACCCAGGCAACATATTCCTGCTGCATAACAACGAAGGCCGCAACGGTTACTCCTATAGCCTGACCACTACCATCGACAAAGCATTCAGGAATGGATTTGCATTCAATGCCAACTATACTTATGGCCATTCAGTAATTCTTCACGAAGGCACCAGTTCGCAGAACAACTCGCAGTGGGCTAATATGGAAGTAGTGCAGGGCCGCAATTTTGTACCGCTGTCACGTTCAGACTTCGACCTGGGGCACCGCATCAATGCTTATTTTTCAAAAGAAGTGTGGTATGCCAACAAAACATTGGCAACAGTGGTTACGCTTACTTACAACGGCCAATCAGGCAATCCTTACAGCTATGTGTACAGGAATAGCCCCATTAGTGATAACAGCGCGACTTCTACCAACGACCTGATATATGTGCCCACAGAAGCAGACCTTGCAAACATGACCTTCCTTTCAAACACCGTTAACGGGGTTACTTACAGCGCCGCCCAGCAAAAAGAAATGCTGAACCAGTTCATCATGAGCGATAGGTACCTGCGCAAGCGCCGCGGCCAGCATGCAGAGCGCAATGGCGCACGCCAGCCCTTCACGCACATCGTGAACCTGGCGCTGGAGCAAAAGTTCAGGGTAAAACTGAGCGGCAGAAGGGTTGATTTCTCCGTGAGATACGACGTGTTCAACTTCACTAACCTGCTGAATAAAGATTGGGGCCGTCAATGGTTCATGAGCTTCGACCAGTTCCCGCTGTACCAGTTTGTGAGCTATGTGAGCGCTGCCAACCTTACACCGCAATACCGTTACACGCCTGTGAATGGCACGCCTTATTCCCTCAGCACCAGCACAGAGCCCAGGCTCTCTGCGCGCTGGATGAGCCAGCTGACGTTCCGTTTAGCGTTCTAACCGCAATTCATTGCAATAAAAAAAACCGGTTCAAATGCAGAACCGGTTTTTTGTTATTGGATGATGTTATCGATCATTACCAAACATCCATTTCAAAAAATAAGGCAAGGCCCTGCCCCAGGTGGGCACATCGTGCCTGCCGTCTTCCATCAATAAGTAATGGATGTTTTCATCAGGATAACCTTTTTGCTTTAGTTCTCTAATAAGGTCCAGCGTATCGTCGATGGAATCGATAACGCCATTGTTATTGCGGTCTTTTTCTTCATCGAGCGCGCCGCATTGAAAAAAGAAACGAATCCAGGGATAATACTCACCCTTGCGCACACGCTGGTGAATGATGCGGTCTGTATCGTCTGAATAACCTTCCTCGCCCTGGTCGCGGGTGCGCCACCACAGTGAACCCGAGAAAACGCCTACGCCGGAAAATTCATGGGGGTGGTTCCACACAAGATCAAGGGCGCTTAGGGCTCCCAGTGAGAAGCCCGCAAATATTTTTTCACGGAAAGAAAAAACATAGTAGGTAGTGCGGATGTACGGCAGCAGCTCTTCGAAAATGAAAAGCGTGTATTGCTCAGCTTTAGCTCCCCTGCCTTTAAAATCGGGAACGCCGACGGTGCCGTATTCCATTTTACGTTGCTCTCCCGCATGGATGGCCGCGCACAATACGGGACGGATGGACCTTTCTTCGTATAGCTCTTCCAGTATATTTTCGAGGCCTGCTCTTACCATGTCCTGTCCGTCGTTGATGAGCAGCAGGCTCATCCCTTCCGGATGCTCCACATTTACCGGTAAATAAAAATCAACGGTTACGGTCCTCTCTAAATGCGTTGATTCCAATAAGGCGGATTCTTTTAATATCAGTGATTCCTTATCCACTTGCATATTTTCAAAAATAGGAGAATGACGTTTAAAATGAACAAATAATTACCCCGATAACGGCCGGAATGAATTTTTGTTTTTTTGTCTCAATAAAAATAAATTGTGCCACTGTGCATTGATCCGGCTCAAAACCCTTAGGCAGTCATCTATCTTTTACCATTAAAACAAACGGGTATGAAAAAAATCGGCATTCTTTTCGGGCAGGAACGCAGTTTTCCTATGGCTTTCGTAGAGCGCATCAACGGTAAGGGCGTAAAAGACGTGACGGCAGAACCTGTAAGGATAGATAAAGTGATGCAGGGCGAGCCTTCGGGCTACGATGTAATTGTAGACCGCATTTCCCAGGATGTACCATTTTATCGCGCTTTTTTAAAGAATGCCGCGCTGTGCGGAACAGCGGTAATCAATAACCCGTTCTGGTGGAGCGCCGATGAAAAGTTCTTCAATAATTGCCTGGCCACCAAGATAGGTGTGCCGGTACCCAAGACCGTGATACTGCCTTCCAGGGACCTGCCGCCCGATACCAGCGACCAATCATTCGCAAACCTGGCCTACCCGCTCGATTGGGAAGGCATTTTCAATTATGTGGGCTTCCCCGCTTATATGAAACCATTTGCCGGCGGCGGCTGGAAAAATGTATACAAACTGCGCAACCTGGAAGAGTTTTTTGAAAAGCATGGAGAAACCGGCGAGTTGGTAATGATGCTGCAGGAAGAAATTATTTTCGAAGAATATTACCGCTGCTATTGCGTAGGCCGCAAATACGTGCGCATTATGCCGTATGAACCGCGCAACCCCCATCACCTCCGGTATGTGGCCGACTTTGCCCCTACACAAGAGCGGTTGAAGCAAATGGAAGACATCGTACTGCGGCTGAACCGCTACCTCGGATACGATCTGAATACCGTGGAACTGGCGGTGCGCGATGGCGTACCGTATGCCATCGATTTTTGCAACCCCGCGCCCGATGCAGAAATAAAAAGCGTGGGCGAGGAAAATTTTGAATGGATCGTTGAAACCATGGCCAATTATGCCATCGAGCGGGCTCTGGAGAACAAGGAAGGCCTCGACAACCTTACGTGGGGCGAATATGTACACAGCTCGTCTAATCACAAACCCCTGGTTTAATCTCGGCCCAAACTAAATCCCTTTTCATGAGCAGCATCAACTATAAGCATTTTACACTCGGCGTAGAGGAAGAATACATGGTGATTGATCCCGATACCCGTGAACTGAAAAGCCACCAGCAAAAAATAGTGACCGAAGGGCAGAAAGTGATCAAGGATAAAGTGAAGGCCGAGATGCACCAGGCCGTAGTGGAAGTAGGCACCGATATTTGCGCCAATGTGGATGAAGCATTCAACGACGTGGCGGTATTGCGCAAGACCATTTCGGGCATTGCCGATCAACTCGGATTTTGGATGGGCGCCTCGGGCACACATCCCTTCAGCCATTGGGAAAGCCAGCTCATAACCGATCATGTCCGTTACAACGAAATCGTGAATGAATTGCAGGAAGCGGCCCGCAGCAACCTGATATTCGGGTTGCACGTGCACGTGGGCATGCAAACCCGGGAAATGGCCAACCATATTGCCAATTCAACACGTTATTTTTTGCCGCATATCTATGCGCTCAGTACCAACTCGCCTTTTTGGGAAGGAAGGCAAACGGGTTATAAATCGTTCCGCACAAAAGTATTCGACAAGTTCCCACGTACAGGCATACCCGAAACATTCGACAGCATAGAAGCATATGATAATTATGTGAAGATGCTGGTAAAGACCAATTGCATCGACAATGCCAAAAAGATATGGTGGGACCTGCGCGTGCATCCTTTCTTTAATACGGTAGAGTTCCGCATTTGCGATGTGCCGATGACCGTGCACGAGACCATTGCCATTGCCGCGCTGTTCCAGGCCGTTTGCGCCAAGATATACAAGCTGCGGTTGCAGAACCTGAACTTCATACAATACTCACGCGCCCTCATCAACGAAAATAAATGGAGGGCCGGCCGCTATGGCATCGATGGAAGACTGATCGATTTTGGAAAGGAAGAAGAAGTGAACAGCAGGGTGCTCATTTATGAGCTGCTGGATTTTGTAGACGATGTGCTGGACCAACTGGGCAGCAGGCATGCCGTGGCCTATGTACCGAAAATTCTGGAATATGGCACCGGTGCAGACCGCCAGTTGAAGGTGTACCACGAAACCAATAGCCTGATCGGCGTGGTAGATTATGTGCACTCGCAGTTCCTCTCAGGGCTTTAGTGGCGGAGGTTCGATACCGGATTATTTTTCTACGATCTCAGTTACTTCATACCTGTATGCACTGGCTCCTGGCTTAATGGGCCTTTGGGTGAACTCAGCCCAGGCATGTGTAAACGTGGCCCCGAAATACAAAATGAACGAAGCATAAAATACGAACAATAACACAAGCACAAACGAACCCGCTGCCCCAAAGATATTATCGATATTACTATATCCCAGCAACCATCCTATCGCCAGCTTGCCAAGGGTAAACAGGATACTGGTAACTATTCCGCCGGCTATGGCTACTTTCCAATGCGGCCGCCCATTGGCCAGGTAACGGAATACCACACTGAACCACGCGGCTACTACCAATGCAGATACTACCTGGTTTAGAATAATATAGAGGACTGTCCTTGACCCTGCCCATAGTTCGTTGATATAATCGAGCAACAGTGCCTGCATTGCTTCTATTAAAAGACTTGCAAGAAACAGGAAGCCCGCTAAAACAATAATTCCGATAGACCGTAACCTGCCCCGCAAACCCGCACCCACGCCGCTCCGCGAATGCACCTTGATGCTCCACAGCTGGTTCAGCGAATCGCTGATGACCTTAAACAAAGTAGTGGCCACGAATATCAAAAAAATAAAACCCCCGATGCCGATGTACCAATTAGTGGCGAGCCTTCTGAACCCGCGCAGCGTAAGCCTTATCTGCGAAACACCCTGGTCGCCTATTATCAGGGAAAGATGCTCGAAAAGATGCTGGCTCATGGTGCGGCGGCCCATCACTATGCCGAACAACTGTATAAAAATGATGAGAATGGCTGGTAATGCAAAAGTGGTGAAGAACGCCGTGGCTGCGGCCATCCGCAAAGGATCGTTGTTCCTAAGCTCGCGAAGCGCAGTACGCATGACCCCGAAAAATTCGCTGGGAGATGGCATCCTGCAAAATAAACCTATTGCGCTATTTCTTTATCGCCGCCTTAAAACTTCCTTCATCTACATCTTTGATAAACTTAATAACGCCGGGAAAAAAATGCTCCTGGTCGTCCCAAAAGCTGCAATGGCTTCCATTGGGACAGTGCAGGTAATTGCCATTCTGCACCCGGGTGCTCATCCATTTCATGTGCTCTGGGTCCATGGTATCAAACTGCGCGCCTACGGTCAGCGTAGGCACTTTTATCTTCGGCAGATCGGCCTTGCGGTCCCAGGTCAATAAGCGGCCTCCCACCTTGAACTCACTGGGCCCCTGCATCATTACATATATTTCTTCGTTCAGGTGTTTCATGCTGCGCAGGAGCGGTTCGGGCCATTCGGGCAGGCGACAAAGGTGTTTGGTGTAATATTCGTTGAACACCATTTCCTGGTACACGGGGTTTTTAAAATCGCCGCGGCTTTCGTAGCCGGACAGGGTATCGATGAGCGAGGGACGCATTTTGCTCCGCAATATGCCATTGTATTTTTCATAATCAGGAATGCTCGCCATCATATTGCTGATGATGAGCCCTTTCAGGTTGTCCTGGTATTTTAAAGCGTACTCCATGGCCAGAATGCCGCCCCAGGAATTGCCGAACAGGTAAAAATTATCTTTCGTTAACCCAAGTGCCTGCCTTACCTGCTCAACTTCTTCTACAAAACGCGCTGTTGTCCATAAGCTGCTGTCTTTGGGCTGATCTGAATAATAAGAACCCAATTGGTCGTATTCATAAAATTCAAAGCCTTCCTTAGGGAAATAGCTTTCAAAACATTCGAAATATTCATGTGTGAACGCAGGGCCCCCATGCAATAACAGCACTTTAATGCGCGGATTATTGCCAAAACGCTTGGTCCATACCTTGAAATTTCCTACGGGTGTTTGAATCGGCACCATACGTACGCCGCCGGATTGAACGCCGGAGTCCCGGTAGTCGTAATATTCGGCAAGTGTGGGGGAAGCTGCTGAATCAGTTGAAGACTGCTTACAAGAGCTGTACAACAATACAACTATGCAAATGGAAAGCAAAGCGGTTGGTTTCATATCCTGCTAGTTTTAAACGATAAGTAAAAAATACAGAATTATTTTTACTTGGAAAGAATAGTCACAGCAAAGAAATGATCTTTGCATCGTCGCCGCAATTGAGAACACGTTTAGAGATTTATACCGGACGGATAATACTTTTCCTTAAATTGGCTTTCCGAAAAATTGCTTATGAAAAAGCTTGTGTTGTTTTTTTGCGTGTACAGCGTGGCGTTTGCCCATGCTCAAACCAAAAACGATTCCATTCAACAGGTACGGGAATTTGCCAGGTGGTACGACCTCGAGTACACCGTTGCCGAGGCGGATTCCGTGCTGGGTGAGTTGCGGGACAATACCAATACCTACCGCAACATGCATCGCACTTATCCCAAAAACGACCTGCCTTACCCATTTGCATTTCAACCCGCGCCTTATGGTTATAAAATACCGGACAAGCAGGCAAAGATCAATTGGGACATTCCCGCCAATGTAACGGTGCCCAGTAACCGAAACGATCTGGCGTTTTATTCCATCCCGCAGCTAGCATCACTCATAAAAAATAAGAAGATCACATCTGTTGACCTCACCCGCTTTTTCATCGACCGGTTGAAAAAATGGGGCGATACGCTGGAATGCGTTATAACCCTCACCGAAGAACTGGCAATGCGGGAAGCAAAACAAGCCGACGATGACCTGAAAAAAGGCATTTACCGTGGCCCGCTGCACGGCATTCCCTATGGATTGAAAGACCTTTTTGCTGTAAAAGGATACAAGACCACGTGGGGCTCCACACCGTACAAAGACCAGGTAATAGATGAAGACGCATTTGTATATACCCAATTGAAAAAGGCAGGGGCTGTGCTTTGCGCCAAGCTTTCGTTGGGCGCACTGGCTTTTGATAACCGCTGGTTCGGCGGTTTTACAAGAAATCCTTGGAACCTTCCACAAGGATCGAGCGGGTCTTCTGCCGGTTCGGCGGCTGCGGTAGTTGCAGGATTGTTGCCATTTACTATCGGAACAGAAACCCTGGGATCGATCGTTTCTCCTTCAACAAGGTGCGGCGCTACGGGCTTGCGCCCTACATTCGGCACAGTGAGCAGGAGCGGTGCGATGGTGTTGTGCTGGAGCCTCGACAAGACCGGCCCTATTTGCAGGAGCGCGGAGGACGCGGCCATCGTATATTATTATATCAAAGGCACCGATGGCAAGGATCCCGGTTCGGTGGACCATGCATTCAACTATAACAGCAAGACAGACCTGAAAAAACTGCGCATAGCCTATGCCGAGAATTATTTCAACAGGTTGCCGAAGGACGCGCTGGAATGGAAAGTGATCGAACAATACCGCGCACTCGGGCTTAACGTGCAGCCGGTACAGTTCCCCGACTCCGCATTATATCCTTTTAATATAGTGGACATTGTTTTAAGCGCTGAATCAGCCGCCGCCTTCGATGAGCTTACCCGCAGCAACAGGGATGATCTTATCGAAAGACAGGACAAAAATTTCTGGCCGAATATTTTCCGCGGCGCAAGGTTCATTCCCGCCACGGAATACATCAATGCCAACCGCTACCGCAGCAACCTGTGCAAGGGAATGAACGAGTTCATGAAGAATTACGATGTGTTGATCGTACCCACCTATGCGGGAAGGCAATTATCTATTACCAACCTGAGCGGACATCCCGTAGTGTGCATGCCCATGGGCTTCAACCAGCGCGGACTGCCGGTAAGCATTACCCTGATCGGCAATTTATACGATGAGGCAAGCATATTGGTTGCGGCAAAAGCCTACCAGGACAAAACGGAGCACAACAAGAAGCATCCGCAAAAATTTTTACAATAACAGCAATTATTATATGAAAAAAGCGCTTCCTCTCCTATGCCTGGGATTCTTATTTGCCTGCCAGAAAAAACCCGCCGACCTGCTGGTGTTCAACGCCACCATTTATACAGTGGACTCGGCCTTTAGCACCGCTGAAGCAATGGCCATTAAAGATGGAAAGATCGTTGCAGTGGGCAAGTCTGCAGACCTGCGCGAACAGTTCGAGGCGAAGGATACGCTGAATGCTGAAGGCAAATTCATTTATCCAGGTTTCATTGATGCACATGCGCATTTTTATCGATATGGATTGTACCTGCGCACCGTTGACCTGGTAGGAACAACCAGTTGGGAAGAGATCATTCAGAAACTGACAGCATTTGCAGCGCAAAATCCTGATGGATGGCTCACCGGCCGCGGATGGGACCAGAACGACTGGGCCGTGAAAGAATTTCCTACCAGGGATAAGTTAGATGAACTATTTCCCAACCGCCCCGTATTACTTGTACGCATAGATGGGCACGCAGCCATCGCCAACCAGGCAGCGTTGAACATTGCGGGCGTTACACCGGGCATGTCGCTGACCGGCGGCTCTTTTGAAACAAGAAATGGAAAGCTTACCGGCATTCTTATCGACAATGCGATCGATGCCGTTACCGGCAAAATTCCCGCAGCCACCCTGCCCCAAATGAAGAAAGGCGTTCTGGACGCGCAAAGCAATTGCTTTGCGGTAGGACTTACCACGGTAGATGATTGCGGGCTCGATTACAATGAAGTGCAATTCATCGACAGCATGCAACGCACCGGCGAACTCAAGATGCGCGTGTATGCCATGCTAAGCGATGCAAAAAAGAATTATGATTTCCTGATAGATAAAGGCAAGATCAAAACAGACCGCCTGAACGTGCGGGCCTTTAAGGTATATGGAGATGGCGCGCTCGGTTCGCGGGGAGCTTGCCTTTTGCAACCTTATGCAGACAGGCCGGGCTGGAGCGGATTTTTATTGAGCAGCAAGGAACATTTCGATTCGGTGGCAAGTGTTTTACACGGCAGGGGATTCCAGATGTGCACACACGCCATCGGCGATTCGGGTAACCGCGTTATCCTCAACACTTATGCTAAATACCTGAAAGGAAAGAACGACCTGCGTTGGCGCATCGAGCACGCCCAGGTAGTAAATGAAAATGATTTTAAATTGTTCGGCGATTACAACATTATTCCATCTGTTCAGCCCACGCATGCCACCAGCGATATGTATTGGGCCGGTGACCGTCTTGGCAAAGAACGGGAAAAGGGCGCCTATGCATTCAATGACCTGCTAAAACAAAACGGCTGGATACCGCTGGGCACCGATTTTCCTGTGGAAGACATCAGTCCTTTCAAAACATTTTATGCGGCCGTTGTAAGAAAAGATGCAAAAGGATGGCCCGCGGACGGGTATCAGATGAACAACGCATTAAGCCGGGAACATACGCTGCGCGGCATGACCATCTGGGCTGCGCGTTCCAATTTCGAAGAGCATGAAAAGGGCAGCCTGGAAGCAGGAAAATTTGCCGACTTCGTAATACTGGACAATGACCTTATGAAGGCGCCCGACACCGCGTTGCTGAACATTATCGTTTTAAAAACGTATCTCAATGGGGAAAAGGTTTATGAGAAAAAATGATTAACCAACGCAATCCGGCATGACAATTCTTACGGTCCTGCTATGCATCATTGCCTTTGTGCTCCTCATCACCTGGGGTAAGGTAAATGCTTTCCTTGCATTTCTGGTCATTTCAATCGCAACCGGATTGTTGCTCGGCGTTCCATTCAATAAGATCACGGGCTCAGTGCAAAAGGGCATTGGCGATATGGTAGGTTCATTGCTGGTGATCATTGCCCTGGGAGCCATGTTGGGCAAGCTGGTATCGGAGAGCGGCGCCGCGCAAAAGATCAGCAGCACTTTAGTGAATGCATTCGGCAAAAAAAATATTCAATGGGCATTGATGCTGACGGGCTTTATCGCGGGACTGCCATTATTTTATAATGTAGGATTCGTATTGCTGATACCCTTACTGTTTTCCGTAGCCTACCAATACAAATTACCCGTGGTATACACCGGATTGCCCATGCTGGCCGCACTATCGGTAACGCACGGCTTTCTGCCGCCGCATCCTTCGCCCACTGCGTTAGTAGGCCAGTTCAATGCAAGCATGGGACTTACGCTGCTGTACGGTTTGGCAATAGCCATTCCCGTTATACTCATTGCGGGCCCTTTGTTTTCCAAAACATTGAAGAACCTGCAGGCTACCCCGCTACAAACATTTCAGTCGAAGCCCTTGCCCGAAGATCAATTGCCGGGCGCATTCAATAGTTTCATTACTTCGCTGCTGCCGGTGATCCTGCTCATCATCACTACGGTATACTTGTTCGTTGAAAACCCTATGGGCGAGGCCGGCTCTGTTGCGGCTTTCTTTTCCGATGCCACCATCATCATGATCATCTCGTTGGCAGTGGCTACATGGTCGTTGGGCCTCCGCAACGGCAGGCGCATGCAGGAGATCATGGGCTGGTTTGCCGAGGCGGTTAAGGATGTATCGCTGATATTATTGATTGTAGCGGGCGCCGGCGCGCTTAAGCAGGTTTTTGTAGACAGTGGCGTAAGCAACGACATCGCGGCTATGTTACAAACTTCGTCGATGCACCCACTGGTATTAGGATGGCTGATAGCAGCCGTTATAAGGGTGTGCGTGGGCTCCGCAACAGTGGCGGGACTTACCGCGGCAGGCATCATTGCGCCTGTGATGAAGCATACCGATACCGATCCCAATCTGATGGTATTGTCGATCGGTGCGGGCAGCCTGATGTTCTCGCACGTGAACGATGCGGGCTTCTGGATGTTCAAGGAATATTTTAACCTGGGAATAAAAGATACCTTCCGTTCCTGGTCGCTTATGGAAACCATTATTTCCATCGCTGGCCTCGGCGGAGTGCTATTGTTAAATATGTTTGTGTGATGAAACAAGCAAAAGAATGGTATGTCATCGATAATATAGACGAGGTGGACTCACCGGCGCTCGTGCTCTATCCCGAACGCATAAACGAAAATATTCGGCAGGCCATGCGCATGGCAGGGAATGTGCATAGGCTGCGGCCCCATGTAAAGACCAATAAATGCCGCGAGACCATGGAACTGATGACCGGCCGCGGAATTTACAAATTCAAATGCGCCACCATACCCGAAGCGGAAACCCTGGCCATGTGTAATGCTAAAGATGTACTGCTGGCCTATCAACCCGTTGCACCGAGATTGGAACGGCTGATATCGCTCATAAAAGAATATCCCTCTACGAAATTTTCCTGCCTCGTCGATAACAAAGCAAGCGCACGGCTGATATCCGAAGCATGCAGGAACGCAAATGTGCAGCTTTCGGTGTATATCGATCTCGACCTTGGCATGCACCGCACAGGCATTGCACCCGGCGAAGCCACCCTGGAATTGTACGCATACTGCGCGGAACAATCCAACATACAACCTGTGGGATTGCATGCTTACGACGGCCATATAAGAAACCCAGATATAAACGACCGCACCATTGCATGCAATGATGCTTTTGCCGGGGTCATAAAACTAAAGGAGCTTATAGTATCGAGGGAACTTCCTGAACCCATCATTATTGCAGGCGGTTCGCCTACTTTTCCCATTCACGCATTGCGTGAAGGAGTTGAGTGCAGCCCCGGCACATTCATTTACTGGGACCACGGTTATGCCACCATGTGCCCCGAACAACCTTTCCTGCCCGCGGCCGTGCTGGTTACAAGAGTTATTTCAACGCCGGGCCACACCAGGATATGCCTCGACCTGGGACATAAAGGAGTAGCTGCGGAAAACCCGCTGTCCAGCCGCGCACATTTTCTGAATGCGCAAGGCCTTGTGCCTGTTTCGCAAAGCGAAGAGCACCTTGTAATGGAAGCCGGCCCCAACCACGGATATAATGTGGGTGACGTATTGTACGCGCTGCCCTTTCATGTTTGTCCTACCGTTGCCTTGTACGAACGCGCATACGTTGCAGAAAACAACAGGATCACCGGTGAATGGAAAACCATTGCACGAGATCGGAAATTAGTGTACTGATATGTTCATCATCGACGCACACCTGGACCTGGCAATGAATGCCATGGAATGGAACCGCGACCTGAGGTTGCCGGTGGAGGAGATCTGTGCGCGTGAAAAGGGCATGAACGACAAGCCCGACCGCGGCAACGCAGTGGTATCACTGCCCGCATTGCGGCAAGGCAATATCGGGTTGGTGGTGGCAACGCAAATTGCACGCTATGTCGCGCCCGGCGGCAACCTTCCCGGCTGGGCCTCTCCTGAACAAGCCTGGGCACAAACGCAGGGTCAGCTTGCGTGGTACCGCGCAATGGAAGCCGAAGGCGAAATGGTGCAGGTAACAGACCTCACTTCACTGGAACAACAAGTGGCGTTATGGAATAATGACAACACGCATCCTCAAAAACCGGTAGGGTACATTTTAAGCCTCGAAGGCGCGGACTCATTGGTAAACCTGCAGTACCTGGAAAAAGCGTACGCGTATGGATTACGCGCCATTGGTCCCGCGCATTACGGGCCGGGACGTTATGCAAATGGCACCAATTCATCCGGCGGTCTCAATGCACCCGGAAAACAATTGTTGAAGGAAATGGAACGGCTGGATATTATTTTGGATGCAACGCATTTATGCGACGATGCATTTTGGGATGCAATGGACCATTTCAATGGGCATATATGGGCGAGCCATAACAATTGCAGGGCATTGGTGAACCACAACCGGCAGTTTACCGACGATCAGGTACGCGAGCTCATTCGCCACGGCGCGGTAATAGGTGGCGCACTGGATGCATGGATGATGGTGCCGGATTGGGTGCGCGGACAATCGACCCCGAGGCAAACACAATGCAGACTGGAAACGCTCATCGATCATTTAGACCATATCTGCCAGATAGCGGGCAATGCATTGCACATCGGGCTGGGGTCTGATCTTGACGGGGCATTTGGAAAGGAACAATGCCCATACGACCTTGATACTATTGCGGGGCTTAGCCAGTATGAACACCTGCTCGCGAAGCGCGGGTATTCAGCTTCGGATATCAGGAATGTGCTGCATGGCAATTGGTTGCGTTTTCTTCGCGATGCCTGGAAGGTATAAAACATACCCATTTACCCTGACCCCGCCCTGCATCTTCGACCGGCGTTTTCACTGCAATTACTCACCGTACACCGCCTCCAGGTCCATAATCACCTAATTATCAATGTTCCCACTTTGAATATTAACATCACGTTGAAAAAACGGTACGGTAGTTGACAATTCTTAAGCGGACTATTTCGTTAGTTTGCAATTATGTTGAATGAATCCCTGAAAATACGGATAGCTGTACTGGACCTTTATGAAGGGCAGGCCAATGAGGGCATGCGCTGTATCCGTGAAATCCTGAACCAGTTCGGCGAATCCAACCATATTGACCTGGAATGGGATGAGTTTGAAGTACGCTTGCAACACCAATTACCTGATTTTTCGTACGATATATACATTTCCAGCGGGGGCCCCGGCTCTCCGCTTGACAGCGAAGGCTCCGAATGGGAAAACAAATACTTTAACTGGCTAAGTAGCGTGAACGAATACAATGCTTCACCTGTTAACCAGTATAAAAAGCAGGTTTTCTTTATTTGCCACTCTTTCCAGTTGGCCTGCAGGTTTTTCCAGATCGCAAAGGTCACCAAACGCAAATCCAACGCTTTTGGGGTGTTTCCTGTCCACATGGAACCAGCCGGATTGGAAGAACCGGTGTTCGATGGCCTGAAAGATCCGTTCTATGCCGTAGATAGCCGCGACTACCAGGTAACAGAACCCTTTATCCGCCGGTTACATAAAATGGGCGGGAAAGTGTTGTGTATCGAAAAAGAGCGTCCGCATGTGCCGCTCGACCGCGCCATCATGGGCATTCGCTTCAACGAATACATGATCGGCACGCAATTCCATCCCGAAGCAGATCCCACAGGCATGACCATGTACCTGCTGCGCGACGATAAAAAGAAAACCGTGATTGAAAATCACGGAGAGGAAAAATGGCGCAGCATGATCGAGCATCTCAACGATCCCGATAAAATCCTGTGGACGTACTCGCACGTACTGCCTAATTTCCTGAACATCGCCGTTGAACATTTGCAGCGCGTGGAAGTATAACGTATCTTCCTACGTATAATTTATCTGAGATGATACCAGCGGTACGCCAGGCGTTCAATCAAGCATTTACCAAGGAGCGGTACGAAGCATTCTTGCAGGACCTTAACAGCAAACATCCGGGCGCCATCGAGTTCCGCGTTGCGGAAACACCGGTTTTCATACCAAAACATTTTGCCACGCAACTCATCGATGCCTGCGAAAGCATCGTGGACGTTATTGTCGATCCGGGGTTCAAGCAATTGACCGAACGCTCCATTCCCTCCACTGATCTCGTGCCCGGTGAAAATGACCATACGCACATGATCGCATTCGACTTCGGCATTTGCATCAGTGATGCGGGCGAGTTGGAGCCACAATTAATAGAGATGCAGGGCTTCCCTACCCTGTTTGCATTCCAGGCATATTATCCTGAAGTGGTCAAAAAACATTTTCCCGTTCCTGAAAATTTTTCGCACTACCTGGGGAATTACAACCGCGATACTTATCTCAGAGACCTTTCGGAAGTGATCAAAGGCAATGTGCCGACAGAAAACACGGTACTGCTCGAAATAAAACCACACCAACAAAAAACACGCATCGATTTTTATTGCACGCAAGACTACCTCGGCATACAACCCGTGTGCATCACAGAACTGATACAGGAAGGCCGGCAATTATTTTATATGAAGGATGGAAAGAAAACAGGCATCCACCGTATTTACAACCGCGTGATCTTCGACGACCTGAACGCCCAAAAAGATTCATTGGGATCATTTGTTGACATTACACAGGACCTGGATGTAGAATGGATACCACATCCAAACTGGTTTTACCGAATCAGTAAATATACATTGCCCTTCATCCGCCATCCTTACGTACCAAAAACCTATTTCCTGAACGAGGTGAAGCAACTTCCGCTCGATTTGGAGAATTATGTACTAAAGCCTTTGTTCTCCTTTGCGGGCCAGGGCGTGGTAATAGACCTTACGCGTGAAGACATTGAAGCGGTAAAAAGCCCCGAGAACTGGATACTGCAACACAAAGTAACTTATGCGGAAGTTATAGAAACGCCCGACATTCCAGCCAAGGCCGAGATCCGCATCATGTACATCTGGAAGGACGGATGGGCAAGGCCAAAACCAGCCATCAACCTGGCGCGATTGAGCAAGGGCAAAATGATCGGCGTGCGGTATAATAAAGATAAAGACTGGGTCGGCGGCAGCGTGTGCTTTTTTGAGGCGTGAATTCACAACTCACCACCATTAGGCCAGCCGCTTCAGGATCTGCTCATCTATTTTCTTAAATAAATGAAAAGGTTTGTAAGTGCGCCAGTTCGGCAGCTCCATTAGTTCGATATAATAACCCAGCTTGGCTTTTTTAAAGTCGTATTGCGTTTGCTCGGGCATGTTCAGGCAAACGATCCATCCGTCTTCATCGGTCACTTCCTCGAACCATTCCTGGTAATAATCCTTATCGCCGCTGTGGAAGTTGAGTACGTTCTCGGCTATCAGGATAAACTTGGTAATGCCTTCTGTGAGCATAATATCCGCTACTTCACGCTTCAGCTGCATGATGTCGTTTTCAATGGCATCGTTCCATTCGCCTATCAATTCTATTACCACATAATGTTCTTCATAATCGGCCATAATAACCTTCAGGTACAATGTGCGCGACCCGAATTCATCCCACTGTGGATGGATATAATAATTGTAAATAGTTTGTGAAAACTCGAACTCGGAATAAGACCTTCCGAAAAAGGGTGATTTCTCATCCTCTTCGCTGGTATAAATGTGCCTCCAATTATAAAATGGTTCTATGTCATGCATATCAAAAAATAAAGCACCAATATCATACCAAGGGTATCGCTAATAAAAAAGGCTGTAGCAATTTACAGCCTTTGAAATCGCGTTACCAAATATTGATCACAGATTTTTTCAGATTTTATAATCTGTGCTTTCTTTCACTAAATCTGTGTTTTTTTCTTATTGAATCAATATCTTATCCGAGAACATTGCCTTGCGGCGGCCGTCGACAACCTTTACCAGGTACATGCCCCTTGCCAGATTGCTGCTTACCACCATGTCCTCTACCTGGGCCTTTGCGCCAATAGTAATCGACTGGCTGCTTACTACCCTGCCGGTAAGATCGAGCAATTGTATTTCATACTTGCCCTGCCGCTGGTTATCGAAATATAACCTGAAAGTTCCATCGGTAACCGGGTTAGGATATACTGAAATATTATCGTTGCGAACGATTTGCCTGTTCAACAAAGCTGCCGCGCTCACTGCGGAAGCCTTCTGGTCTGCCTCTTTTTTAAGGGCCAGGTTGGCATTAGCAAGGTCCGATGTATTGAACACTTTTTCTTTACTCTCCAGTTTGGTGGCTTTCAGCGACTGCAGGTCTACCGAATAATATCCCTGTGTAGAGACCGCGCTGCCAACAATTACTTTTCCTTCATCATCCACCACTGCCCCATTGGTAGTGTAATTGGCGGGCAAGCCCGAAATATATCCTTTGAAAGTTGCTACGCGGCTGTCGATATTGATCTCGAACACAGCCTGCCTCGCGGATATGAGGTGCAATTTTCCAAAAGCATCTGCAATCATATCGCCGCCCCAGCTGCTGCAACGGTTGTGAATGGATACGCCGCCATTGGCCTGGTCGTCTACCAGGTTGCCAAGATCGCTGATGATGGGCTTTCTGCCGGTAGTAAAGCGCAGCAGGTGGTTGCCATCGTTGCTCAGCGCATACCCATTGCCGTCAGCACCTATTACCATGCGGGTAATATGATTGGCTTCATCCTGCAGGTTGGCTGTTTGACCGAATGCTTCTCCTTCGAAATAATAAATGCGGGGCGATTTTCCGCCCATATCTATATACCGCAATTGATTAATGCCCATGGGCGTATAATACAGGCGGTCATGTTTGCTGTCGTACGCACAGGCCGCAGAAAAAGTAGAGAAGGGCATGTTTGAATTGTTACGTACGTTGTTATCATTGGTAATTGCAATGGGTTTGCCGGTTCGCGCATGAAATACCTGGGGCACTTGGGAGCTGCTGTAGATTGTTTGTAATTCTGCGCCGGTGGAGAGGTCAATCAACCTTACTTCCGTCCAGTTTGATTGTCCTTTTTGTCCGCCAGTAATCGCAAAAGCCTTTCTCGAAGTGTTTTGAGCCGTGGCGGCAACTACCAGGGCAAGCATTGTAATAGAGAGTAAAGATCTGCGTACCATATGTTTTGATTTTGGTACACATAAGTTACGATGAATTTCGTTCTTGCAAAAAATTGTTTAGGAAGCGGTAACAGTTTTATGCAGGCGGACGTAATGCGGATTAACGCTTGATGGCGTTGGCTGCTTTTTTTACACTGCCATGCTTCAACAGCAAATCCTTTGCCTCGTCGTAATTCTTGAGATTGGTTCGCTCCATCAGCATTTTTACCCCGCGGTCGATAAGCTTATTATTGGTGAGCTGCATGTTCACCATTTTATTATCCTCTACCCGGCCGATTTGTATCATAACGGCGGTGGAGATCATGTTCAGCACCAGCTTTTGCGCGGTGCCGCTTTTCATGCGGGTGCTGCCCGTAACAAACTCTGGACCTACTACTACTTCTATGGGATAATCGGCATGCTCACTGATGGGTGCGCCTTGATTGCAGGTAATGCACCCCGTTACAATGCCATGCTTTCTGCTTTCGCGCATGGCTCCTATAACATAAGGCGTTGTGCCGCTGGCCGCAATGCCTACCACCACGTCCTTTTCGTTGATGAAATGTTTTTCCAGGTCGGCCCAGCCTTCTTCTTCGCTGTCCTCCGCACGCTCGATGGCCCTGCGGATGGCTTCATCGCCGCCGGCAATCAATCCTATCACCAATCCATGCGGCATGCCATAGGTAGGCGGTATCTCGCTCGCGTCCAGTATACCCAGCCGGCCGCTGGTACCGGCACCTACATAAAACAGCCTGCCACCGGCAAGCATGTTGTCAACGATAACTGTGACGAGCTTTTCAATTTGCGGGATGGCCTTTTCAACGGCATCGGGAACGGTTTTATCCTCACGGTTGATGTTGGTGAGGAGGTCCATAACGCTCATTTTTTCAAGGTGTCGGTATTTGCTTGGCTCTTCCGTGAATTTGATAAAATCGGTCATCAGTGCTTTTATTTCATCTATTTGTATGGTAATCGATCAATCCTTCCATCGGGTTTTTCAGGATCTTGCCCAGCTCAAACTCATACGATTGGCAAAGCTCTTGCAACACGTCGCGGAAGCCAAAGGCCACGCTTCCAACAAAATGAATAGGGTATTTCCAGCTTTCGCTGTATTTGCAAAGATGCTGAAAGAAAAAGTCATTCAGCCCATCTTCAATAATATTTTCAATCATATAGTGCCCCCGGTTCTCGGCCAGGAAGTAGCAAAAACCCGCAAGATACCGGTTGGCGAGGGGCTTGCGATAGGTATTTTCCAGAATTTCCACCGGGCTGGTCTTATACTTGTCATCGAACTTGTACCTGAGCTCCTCATCGAATGTATTGTACATATAATACTGTATCACTTTCTTGCCCAGGTAGGCGCCGCTGCCCTCATCGCCCAAAATATAACCTATGCCCGGAGCTTGTTTGGTGATCTTGCTGCCATTATAATAACACGAAAACGAGCCCGTGCCCAGGTTGCAGGCTATACCTTTTTCGGTGCCGTTCAACCCCCTGGCAGCCGCGAGCATATCGTCGTTGATACTGATGACTGCCCCGTTGAACACCTGTTTAAGGGCCTTTCCAACAATGCTGACGTTGGCGGGATTGCGCATGCCAGTGCCGTAATAATGTATTTTTTCTATGGAAGTATTGCCCGAAATGCCGGGCATCTCCTGGTGAAGGATGCCAACAATTTGTTCTTCTGTAAGAAAATAAGGGCTAAGACCTTGCGTAAATGCGGTTTTTTTTCGTCCTTTCTGGATCAGGCACCATTCGCATTTGGTGGCCCCGCTATCAGCCAGCAAGATCGCCATACAAAGAAATTAAACTTACATTTTGAAATTAATCTTGAAATTCGCCGCTGAAAGATATGGATTCTTATACATTTTAACTTACCGTACATGAAGCGTTTACAGGTTTGGTTACCCTTATTGTTTGCGTTGGTGATGATAGTGGGCATGATCATCGGCTTCAGGCTGCGCAAGAACATACGGAGCGACAGCAATTTTTTTGGTTTTTCAAAAGAAACGCCCCTACAGGAGGTGCTGGACATCATTAACCGCAATTATGTAGATGCCGTTAACACCGATACCCTTGGCAACGATGCCATCCAGGAAATGCTAACCCACCTCGATCCGCATTCTGTTTACATTCCCGCTTCCATTCTGAAAGAAGTGAATGAAGACCTCGAAGGCAATTTCCAGGGCATTGGCGTGGAATTCCAGATTATAAAAGATACCGTGCACGTGGTGAATGTACTGCCTAAAGGTCCCAGCGATGAGGCCGGGCTGAAGATCGGCGACCGGTTTTTGCAGGTAGAAGATTCAGTAGTGGCAGGCACCAACATCACCACCGAAAAAATAAAAAAACTATTGCGCGGTCCCGGCGGCTCCAAAGTAAACGTGAAGATGCTAAGGGGAAAGCAGGTTCAGCCATTCACCATTAAACGAGGCACCATTCCCATTCCATCCCTCGATGCTTCGTACATGATCGATCCCTCAACGGGTTATATCAGGCTGAATAAATTTGCCGAAACCACCTATGAGGAATTCATGGCGGCATTGGAAGCCCTGCAAAAACAAAGGCTGCAGCAACTCATTCTGGACCTAAGGGGCAATGGCGGCGGCATTTTACAGGAAGCAGTACAGATAGCCGATGAATTTTTAGATGGCAGCAAGCTGATAGTATACACACAAGGTAATAAGACCGATAAGGAAGTGTATGAAAGCAAACGCGAAGGCCTATTCGAAAAAGGCAAACTGGTAATACTCATCGATGAAGGCTCGGCCTCAGCCAGCGAAGTAGTGGCCGGTGCCGTCCAGGATTGGGACAGGGGAACCATCATCGGCAGGAGGAGCTTTGGCAAGGGCCTGGTGCAGCAACAATATGAATTGAGCGATGGGTCGGGGCTGCGACTGACCGTATCCCGTTATTATACTCCCCTTGGCAGGAGCATTCAAAAGCCTTATTCCAAAAGCATCGAAGAATACAACGATGAGGTGATAGACCGTTTTGTGAACGGGGAAGTATTGAAAAGCGATTCCGCCAAGATCGCTAACGGGCAGGTGTACACTACAAAAGGCGGCAGAAAGGTATACGGCGGGGGCGGCATAGCGCCTGATGTTTTCGTGGCCTTCGATACCAGCTTCATGCAAAAATCAATTGCCGACCTGTACAACGACAACGCCGTTTTTATTTTCCCTTATATCTATTACGTGGAACACCAGCAGGAATTGAAACAATATAAAGACCCCGCTGATTTCGCCCGAAGGTTCAATAATTGGGAAGAACTTTGGAATGGACTGCTGAAACTGGCTAAGAACGACAGCCTGAACCTTGGGAACGTGAATGCCGCCGAAAAGCAATATCTGCTGTACCGCCTAAGGGCCAATATTGCCCGCCAGATCTGGCGCACCGAAGGCTTTTACGAAGTTTGGAATACCACAGACCCGGTAGTGCAAAGGGCATTGGCCGAGTTGAAAAAATAAAATTTCTTTGTATATAAAGCGCAAATGTGCAACATGGCCGCGGCCACCTGCACACTTGCGCTTTCATGTTCATGCTTTACTTATATTCTATCCTGCCTGTCCAGCAACTCCTTCTTCTCTATCCGGTAGGAGGATATCAACCCGAGGCCTCCGCCTATGCCTATCAATGCAAACCATAGGGCCTCATTGTCGTGTTTGTTGGGTACCACATACGCATCCAGGAAGTAAGCCGCCAGCAAGCCCAGGCCTGAGCCGAGCAGTAACAAGCCCCATTTAAGGTTGCGATAAGGGGCCGGACGGTTGGCATATTCCTTGGGATTCATGCCTTTTTCTACCATTGCCAGGTTTTCGCGGGTCTTCAGGTAAACGATGCCGAATATCATGGCAAATCCTCCTGCGATAAATGTAACCGGGATTAAAACTTCTGCGCCTTGCATAAAATTGTTTTTTATTTATCCGGCCGGGGCCGGGGGGTTTAAGATTAGTTTGTGTTGTTCTCCATCTGACTACCACTTGTTGGCTGAGGTTACAGGCTTAAAGAACTTTCCAAAACAGTTTACGCAATCTATGACTACACGACCTTTTGCGAGGTTACAACTTTTTTTTAAGCACCTACCCATAACGTCTATCTTATATATGTAACCCTTAAAATACAGTAACTTGTATGTAACCTATCGCCTTCGAAGGTAGTCATATAGGCTGTCATGCACACCGGACCAAGTGATAATGAGATCCTTAGCAGTGTTCTGCAGGGGAATCAGCAGGCTTATGCCGAAATAGTAAAACGATACCAGAACTTCGTATTTACTATAGCGTTGCGGTATGCACCCAACCGGGAAGATGCGGAAGAGATAGCGCAGGACTGCTTTGTAAAAGCTTATCGCTCTTTGGCCGATTTCAGGGGTGATTCAAAGTTCAGCACCTGGCTGTACACCATCGTAACCACTACCTGCCTCACCTTCCTGCGTAAAAAGAAGCTGGATGTTCACTCGCTCGACAACGAGAAAGTGTTCGAGGTGGCGGATAGCAAAGATTCGGGGTTCGGGGCCAACCAGGTGGAGCAGAAGTCGAGGATAGGCATGGTGAACAAGGCCATTGCATTATTATCATCCGACGATGCGCACATCATCACCCTGTTTTATAAAGGCGAACAATCGATGGAAGAGATCGGGCAGGTTATGGGACTGGAAACAAACACGGTAAAAGTGCGGCTGCACCGTGCCCGGCAGCGGCTGAAAGATAAAATGGAAAAACACTTTGCAGACGAAGTGAGAGACCTGAATTAAGTGCCATAAAAACAATATTATGAACACGCAACAACAAATGGAAGAACGTCTTTGGAATTACATCGACGGATCGGGTGCGGCTGAAGAACGGTCAGCCATTGAACAATTGCTGAAAAGCAATGCGGAGTGGCAATCCAAATACCGTGAGTTGCTGGATGTGCATCAATTGCTGCGCGAAAGTGAATTGGAAGAACCCTCCATGCGGTTTACACGGAATGTAATGGAAGAAATTGCCAGGTTGCAGATAGCCCCGGCCACCAAAAATTATATCAATCAAAAGATCATTTACGGCCTCGGCGCTTTTTTTGTGACAATGATCATCGGGTTCCTGGTGTATGGGTTTGCGCAGGTAGACTGGACGCCAACCAACAGCAACAGCTCCATACCTATAGATTTCGGCAAGCTTGACTTCAGCAAATTCTTCAACAACACATACGTGAATATTTTCATGATGATGAACGTTGTGCTTGGACTGGCATTGCTGGACAGGTACCTGAATAAAAAGAAAGAAGAAAGAAGGCAAACTTCAGAATAAAGAAGCTTGGTGATCTTGTATTACCAGGTCCGGTGAGCCTCTCCATTAATTTGGGGAGGCTTTTTGCTTTATTTACCCAGGCTGCTGCTCTGCGAAGCCTTCCAATGCGTCAACAGGCTTTGCAGTTCTTATCAAATCCAGTATTAGCAGTAGTATCACCGGAAAAAAGCTTATCATAAACCTGAACGGGAAATCGCCTTCCCTGCTTAACCAAAGCCCAACCTGGTAAGTGATCAATTTTAATTGAAATAGAAATTCCAGGTCGCCATTGATGCCGATAGCGATATAAGGACTGTAATACAAATGGAAAGCAAATCCCGGGAACCTGAATTGAAACACCTGTAGTAAAAGCATGATGATGGAAAGCATGAAGAATCTGTGGCGCTTCGATGGCCTGAAGTAACAAATGCCGCTATAGATTAACAGCAATAGCAATCCCAATAAGAAAAAACTTACCAGGAAGGTTGCCAGGATACCTTCTAATCCATAGATATACCAAAGAATACCAATGCCCAGTATGCCACCCAATAGCTGGTACAAAGCAATCGCTGCAAGGAACGCATGCCTGTTACGCAAAATGAAAGACTTCATGTATCAGTCCTTAAATTTTTTCTTCAACTCCATCAGCTTGGCCTGGAATGCATTCTGCGGCTCCTGCCCCGTTTGCTCCTTCCTTCCCTCTTTTCTGTCTTTCATCTCCTTTCGCTGCGGCTCTTTCACCCCGCGCTCTTTTTCTCTTGTCCCCTGGCCCTTCATCGTTAACCCGATCCTTTTCCTCGCCACATCCACTTCCGTAATCGTCACCATTACCTTTTGCTGGAGCTTCACCACCTGATTAGGATCTGAAACGAACGTATTACTGAGCTGAGATATATGCACCAGTCCATCCTGCTTCACACCAATATCTACAAAGGCGCCGAAGTTGGTAATATTCGTAACGATGCCCGGAACCGTCATCCCCGGCTTTACATCTTCAATAGATCGGATCGTTTCATCGAACCTGAATTCTTCTATCGGCGCTCTTGGGTCGCGGCCGGGTTTTTCAAGCTCTTTCAGGATATCTTCAATCGTGTACTCCCCGATGGTTTCTGTAATGTACTTTTTCTTATTCACCTGTTTGCGTAACTCGGCTTTCTTAATCAACTCTTCCAGCGATGCCTGCACGTCCCTTGCCATTTGTTCCACTACATGATAGCTTTCGGGATGCACGGATGAATTATCTAACACATTCTGTGCGCCGGGAATGCGCAGGAAACCCGCGGCCTGCTCAAATGTTTTAGGACCCATTAACGGCACTTTCCTCAATTCGTCGCGGCTGGCAAAAGGCCCGTTCTTTGCACGGTACTCCACGATGTTTTTTGCAAGCGTGGCGCTTAGCCCGGAAACATATACCAATAAATGCCTCGACGCGGTGTTTACATCAACGCCCACATAGTTTACCGCGCTTTCCACTACCCTGTCGAGCGCTTCTTTTAATTTGGTTTGATTTACATCGTGCTGGTATTGTCCTACGCCTATTGACTTAGGGTCGATCTTAACCAATTCACTCAGTGGATCGAGTAAGCGCCGGCCAATGCTCACGGCTCCCCGTACGGTAACATCCTGCTCGGGAAATTCTTCGCGTGCCACTTCCGAAGCGGAGTAAATGGAAGCGCCGCTTTCGTTTACCATGAAAATGCTTAGATGCTTTTCAAAATCTATTGCACGCACGAGCTGCTCGGTCTCGCGGCCCGCTGTTCCATTGCCAATGCCAATGGCTTCTATATCGTATTTGCTTACCAGTCGTTTTAATTCAGCGATGGATTTAGCGGCTTCCTGCTGCGGCGGGTGAGGATAAACGGTAGTATTGTGCAATAGATTACCTTGTGCATCGAGGCATACTACCTTACATCCCGTTCTGAAGCCGGGGTCAAGGGCAAGCACGCGTTTGGAACCCAGTGGAGATGCCAGCAATAATTGCCGTAAATTTTCAGTAAATACCTGTATGGCTTCTTCGTCGGCCTTGTTCTTGCTCAGCAACCTGAACTCATTTTCGATGGAAGGCTTCAGCAAACGGCCAAAGCTGTCTTCAATGGCCTTCTTCACTTCTGTTGCGTTGCTATTATGTGCTTTGATGAATATCCTGTTCAATTCATCGATCGCCAATTGGTTATCGATGGCAATGTCCATCGAAAGATAACCTTCCTTTTCGCCGCGGCGGATAGCTAGTATGCGGTGCGAAGGGCTTTGCGACAAAGGTTCGCTGAATTCGAAATAATCGCGGTATTTCTGAGCTTCGGCTTCTTCTTTTTTCGATGAAAGCACTTTAGAAGAAAGCTTGGCTTGCTCTGTGAACAAATGCCTGGTGGCATTGCGCGCCTGCTCGTGCTCCGATATCCATTCGGCAATGATGTCTCTTGCACCCTGCAGGGCATCGTTTACATCCTTGACCTGATCATTCACAAATTTGGCCGCTTCTTCTTTTGGATTACCGGGGCCTTGTGCAAAGATCATGGCGGCCAGCGGCTCCAATCCCTTTTCGATGGCCTGTGTTGCGCGGGTCTTGCGCTTGGGTTTGTAAGGAAGATAGATATCTTCCAGTTCCGTTGCATCGAAAGTGTTTTCAATTCTTTCTTTCAGCTCAGGTGTTAATTTACCCAACCCTTCAATGGTCTTGATCACCGTTTCCTTTCGCTTGTCCAGTTCTGTAAAATATTTGATTTCTTCCGTTACTTTGGTAATCACTACTTCGTCAAGATTGCCGGTGGCCTCCTTGCGGTAGCGCGCCATAAAGGGAATGGTAGCGCCTTCAGCAAACAGCTGCACGATATTGTTGACCTGCCTGGTATTGAGTCCCAGCTTCTCTGCGGTCTTCTGTATATATTTCGGTTCCATGCCTGGATATTTGGGCGGCAAATGTATTTATTCCCTTGATTATTTGTGTACCGCTGCAACAGATGTTAATAAGGTTTCCGTAATAATGCGGTTGATCTCGGGCGCCTTTGTCATTACCATTAAATGGCCCGCGGATGTAATCACGTGCGTTGGTTTGGTAAAGCGTATGGGGAGTATAAAGTCTTTACGTCCATGGATCTGTATATAATGACCGTCGAATGCTTCGCATTGCCATTTTACCACCGCATCCAGGGCCCAGGATACAAATGCGGGATCGGTCTCATCAATAAGTTGCCTTAATAATTTTTTATCCTCATCTTTCTCGGCCGTAAAAAAGCGTTTGATGATGGAAGCCTTTTTCAGGAGCGACACGGGTACGATCCTGTGCAGCTTTAGTTTACCGGCGACCTTAAAATAGCCTGGCAAATGCCTCGAGCAGGGAACGCTGGAAATAAGTATGGTAACGATTGGATGATGTTGCTTTGCAATTTCAATGGACAACATGCCGCCCATTGACAAACCCACCATGGCAAAAGGTTCAGACGTGTCGATGCGTTCGGCCAGCCGCATGCCATACTCATGAAGGGATTCGCCTTTCAGCGGCTTTATCCAGTCCAGGTGCACCGCTTCAAAACCTTCGGGCAGGCGAATGTGGCGGAATACCCTGCAGTCTGCTCCCAATCCGGCGATAAAATAAACTTTCATGCTGAAAAATACAATACAATCCTCGATTTTCTACCTGTCGGTTACTTGCTGCAGTTCGTACTGCATACCTTCAAATTTCAATGCTTTCACTTGCTTGAGGAAATTCGCCTGCGTGGTTTTCAGCAGCTTTACGCCTACCGTTTGTAATTGTTGAATGGTAAATGCTGTAATGCCGTAATACATTTGCTTCCCATCATTACCCCACACCAGCACAAAAGCCTTTTCATTAAGAAAAAGTGGGATTTTTCCCTGCAACTTGTCAAAATGATACAGGCCGTCTTCAAGAGGGCCTGCACCGATCGACATATTCTTGCGGGAAGGGATAAATAAATAAACAGTCAGGATGGCTTGCTGCGGCGTATCGGGTATCACTTTTACTTTCAGGTCGCATAAAACAGTCCCGGGAAGTCCCTGCATCCCCTCATCGATATTGAACCATCCTAATGTAGTAATGGTAAACTCATATTCGTCAGTGTACGACGTGGTAACAGAACCACTTCGCAACAGGGCTTCATATTCTTCAATGCTCATCTTTTCGGATGACCTGTCATAAATGGTATCTTCTGTTTCGGGTATTGCAGCCGTATCACGATACATGTCTACGAAATTGTTGACCGGCTGTGATGTATCGGATCTTGTTATAACCATAGTGTCGTTCGGGGCATTTTTTTTCGCCCACTCAACGTATTGCATTATCTGATCAATGTCAACATCACGCAATTCGGGAAATAGGTTCATCGGTAATTTATTATACTGGTTGTACAACGCGGTGTAATAGGGGTCCCGCTTGGCAAGCACTTTTGGGTTATTTCGCACAAACTCATAAAAAGTAGCGCTGTCCGGCGCTCTTTTCATCGAGCCCGCCAGGTCGGGGCCCGATGTTGCCCCATTGATCCCATGGCAGGTAGCACACAATTTCCAGAACATCCGCCTGCCGATATGCGGAGTGTCGCGGTTGATAATAGATATATCTACCGGTGATGCCCAGTTGATGCTGCCATCATTTCTTTCAACACCCGTGTATAATTTCATATCCCGGGTGCCCGATCCCGGCATGGAAATCCTGATCGGCAATTGCACATCTACAGTTTCTTTGTCAACCGTATTGATATAGATCATGCCATCGCTTTGCAAGGGCATTCCGTCTGATTCCGTCGCTAATCCCGCCAGCAACATGTCCGCCATGGAATATGCTTCTTTTATTTCCAGTTGCACCGCCTTTGCAAAAGTTCCTGCGCGAATGGTAATACGTGCTCCTTTAGGAGTGTTCAGTGTAGTATCTTTTCCAGGTTGAACGCTAAAAACAGCAGATGGCAATAATGAACTATTCAATATGCGGGGCGGTTGTTTGGCCGGGTTGCAGGCAAACAAAATGAGCGTGCATAGCACGATGCAGAGCCGGGTCATGTTCAGGGAGTTTCCCGAAGGTACCTCGGGATTTTTCTGCACGAATATTTATTTTGAAATTATAGAGATCGTTTTCGACTGGCCTGTTTGGCCTATTACTTTCAATATATACAACCTGCCGGGAAGTCCCGCCGGCCTTGCATAATGCGACCTGCCCTGCGGAATGATGCGGCTTTCCTTGCTTACCAATTGGCCGGCAGCATTGAACAATAAGAATTGCACGTTCTGCTGCGCCGGACTGTAAATAATTACCTCGTTACCCGTGAAATGCAGCATCAAGGTGCCTGCATCACCTGTAAACCTTACAATATTGCTGTAATAATGAATGCCGTTGTGTTGGTTCACTTGCAGGCGGTAATACTTTTCCGTCGCAATGGCAGATGTATCTGCTATGGAGTACGCGTTACTTCCGGAAGGTTTGGCGATATGCAATGTTGTAAAATCGCGGCCGTTATTGCTGTATTGCAGCACATACTCAACTATGTTGATTTCATCTTTTACCTGCCAGCTTAGCAATACCTGGTCCTGTATTTTGCGTGCGGCCAATTGTATATTATTTCCCGCCAATAAGCTGTAGCAATCCGAGCATTCATGCGCGCCTATATCCTGGAATGAGCCATGGCGTGGAGCATTTCCAAAAAAATCGCGGCTGCCCGGCGAAGCTCCAAACACAGCTTGCATATTAATCCCGATATCTACCACTTGTGAATTTTGTCCCAACCTGTACCCCGCCAATAGTACCGGCATCTGCTGCAATTGACCCACGCCTATGGTGCCGCCAGTTCCCGCACCGCTTAACTGCGGAGACACCGATGTTCCATATTGTATCGCCCCTCTCCTTTCCTGTGTGACAGCAATAGCCTTCCATGCGGCAAGACTGTTATATGGGTTATAGGCCCATATAAAAACCGGGTTGCCAGTGGCAGCGTAATAATCATTGGATAAAAAATGCAATTGCGTGCTATCGCTATACGCATCTGTATGCAGCATGTGTACGCTGCCGGACGTATAAAAAATATTATTGAAGAGCTTTACTCCCGAAAAATTATTTCCGATCAGTTTCACAGCGGCCGGCGTTCCACTGGCAATATTGTTCGCGTCCACATACACCGTATTGTTATGCACCATGCTTTGACGGACAGAATTCCAGGAATTGGCTCCCCAGAAACTAATGGCCCCCGCCGAGCTTTTTCTTGCATCGTTCTGACTGATATTATAGCGGATGATGTTGCCGGTAAACTCCACGCCCGATCCATATTCCGCCAGCAGGTAACCGGGCCCTGCATTGTCGTGACTATAACAATATTGTATAATGCAGTTCTGGGCGCCTCCGTCCAAATCGAAGCCTCCGCCATCAACGGTACCGGTGCGGTTGTGATGGCTTTCGCAGAATTGTATCAGCCCATTCCTTACCAGGTAGAACCAAATGCCCACCGGCCCTCCATTGGGATTGGTATTGTTCTCTCCATTATTATATGCTTCGCAATATTCTATTGTCGCGCCGTCTATTCCTGAAAGCACGATGCCACTTCCGGTATTCGTAGCCGTTATATCGGTGCGGCCCTTGTTATCGTGGAAAGTAGAATAGCCCACATAAAAATTAGTATGATTGAACAACGTATTGTAACCATAGCTTGTCATGCCGCCATTGCCATTGTCGAAGCTGTTTACGTTGCGTACCTCCACATTGTTGAACCCACTGGTGGTATTCCAGGCCCCGAAGCGTACTCCATATTCCCTGAACCCGCTCACGTCGCAACTGTCGATTTTGACAACAGAAAGATCGGTGGCGGCATCCATATAAAATTCAATTCCGCTGGCCGTGTTGGTCGATACGCCGCTGCCTTGTATTACCAGCTTTGCAAGGTGAATGCCCGCGCAATTATAAGCCCACACGCCAAACCCGGTACCCGCCTGTATCACAGGCCGGCCTGTTCCATAGCTGCCGATATACACTGTTTGCGAGGGAGTTCCTGAATCATTCGCCTCCAGATAAATATTACCACTGAAAACGGCGCCGCCCTGGAACAATACGCTATCCCCCGGGTGTAATTGAATGGTATTAAGCTTTTGAATGGTCTTCCATGCGGTTGCAGGAGTAGTGCCCGCATAATTATCATCGCCCGAAGGACTGATATAATACGTTGCTCCCATAGCGGGAAAAGCCCATTGCAGGCTGCAACATAGCAAGGTGATGACAGCTAAAGCTTTCATAGGAAAACGGATCAGCATATATAACGCCTAAATCGCCGGCTGCTTATGCAGATTTCTTCATTTTTATCAACATACCACTGTTCCCGGGCCTGCCCGGCCGCCAACTAAATTGTACCTTTGCGGCTGACTAAATGCTTGTTATGGACATTAAGAACAACATCCTGGAAACTATTGGCAATACCCCGCTCATAAAGCTCAATAAGATCACCAAAGACCTTCCCTGCACGGTACTCGCAAAAGTGGAGTATTTCAATCCCGGCAATTCCATTAAAGACCGTATGGCCCTTAAAATGGTGGAAGTGGCTGAAAAAGAGGGCAAACTAAAACCCGGCGGCACCATTATAGAATGCACTTCGGGTAATACCGGGATGGGGCTGGCCATGGCCGCAGTGGTAAAAGGATATAAATGCATTTTCACTACTACCGATAAACAATCCCAATCAAAGGTGGACATACTGCGCGCACTGGGCGCTGAAGTAATCGTTTGTCCTACCAACGTAGAGCCCGAAGACCCGCGGAGCTATTATTCCGTGGCGGCAAGGCTGGCAAAAGAAATACCCAATTCCTTTCATTGCAATCAATACGATAACCTCGCTAACCGCGACGCCCATTATGAGAGCACCGGCCCCGAGATCTGGCGGCAGACAGATGGAAAGATCACCCACCTGGTGGTAACAGCAGGCACCGGTGGCACCGTTACCGGCACCGCCATGTACCTGAAAGAAATGAACCCCTCTATTCAAATCTGGGCCATCGACGTATATGGTTCTTTGCTTACCAAATATTTCCGGACCGGTGAGATTGACATGGACCAGGTGCATCCTTATATATCCGAGGGCTTCGGGGAAGATTTTGTGCCCCAGAACTACGACATGAGCGTGATAGACCATTTTGAACAGGTAACCGATAAGGATGGCGCAGTAATGACGCGCCGCCTCGCAAAAGAAGAAGGATTGTTCTGCGGGTACAGCGCAGGCAGTTGCATACAGGGATTGATGCAGTTGAAGAACCGCCTGAAGAAAGACGACCTCGTAGTATTGATACTACACGACCACGGCAGCCGCTACGTCGCCAAAGTATACAATGACCAATGGATGGCCGAACGCGGCTTTCTGGAAGTGAAAACTTTCAAGGACCTGGTAAACGCAAGAGGGCCTAAGCAAAAGCTCATCACCATCGAACCTACACATACGGTGGCCGAGGCAGTGGAACTGATGAAGAAATACGATATCGAGCACATTCCCATTCTCAATGGTAATGGCCCCATCGGCTCCATCAGCGAAAATGGTCTTTTTCAGAAAGTTTTTTCTAACCCGGATATAAAAAATGAAACAGTTCAGAACGTGATGGAACATCCATTTCCCGTGGTTGATTTCGATACGCCGGTAGAACGTCTTAGCACGCTTATCAATAAAGAAAACGGCGCGGTGCTTAGCAAGGATGAAGCAGGAAATTTCCACATTGTTACCAAATACGACGTGATCCAGGCCCTGGGAGGCTAATACTAAAAAATCACCGGATTGATAGCCAGCCAGTTGACAATCGGTCAATTGGCTTTTTCGTAATTGTACGAATAGCCCTTTGGTATTCTACGATGTTTGCAGTAATTACCGACAAAAAATAATCGGGCGGTTTTCCGCTTGTGCACATTCAATTGTGGATATACTTTTACATCAGAAGTTGATTGATTCAATCAATCATTCGATATCCAACGAAAAACCAGAACGTCCAATTCCTAAAGAAATTCCAAATCCAGTATCAATCAACTTCCTTTTTTCTTTTTCCAATATCCGAAAAGACCAATATCCAAGATCCTGAACAACCAAGATATCCTTGAAAAACACGGTCCAAAGTCCTTGAACAACCAACAGTCCAACATCCTGAAACAACCAAGAAAATCCACTACCCTCCTGCTAAAAATTACTTCTTAGCAGGAGGCCCAGCGCCACAAACACCCCCGCATTTTCCCTTTCTTTGCAGCAAACAGTATAATGTCCTTGTTTACCGATCAAACAGGCAGGTCGATCATTTTGCAGGCGCCTCCCAGCCGCATTGTTTCGCTGGTGCCTTCGCAAACTGAGCTATTACACTACCTTGGATTGGAAGAAGAAGTGGTTGGCATTACCAAATTCTGCGTGCATCCTGAACAATGGTTCAGATCAAAGACACGCGTAGGCGGCACCAAACAACTCCACATCGATACCATCCGTCAATTGCAGCCGGACCTCATCATCGCCAATAAAGAAGAAAATGTGCAGGAACAGGTTGAAACGCTGTCAAAAGATTTTCCGGTTTGGATAAGCGATATCAACAACCTGGACCATGCTTATGAAATGATAGCATGTATTGGGAGCATGCTGCAAAAAACAACGGCAGCCGCTGCGTTGATCGATGACATTCGCAATGAATTTGACCTGCTGGCCCAAGCACTTCCCAAAAACTGCGAGCCTTTACAGGCAGCTTACCTTATTTGGAAGGACCCATACATGACCGTTGGGCACGATACCTTCATTCACGATATGATGGTACGCTGCGGATTTGAAAATATTTTTGCTGATAAAACACGTTACCCAACTACCACAATAGAAGAATTGCAATCGGCCGGTTGTGAAGTATTGCTCCTTTCTTCGGAGCCCTTTCCATTTGCTCAAAAACACGTGGATGAATTGCAGCAGCACCTGCCCGCCACCAGGATAATGCTGGTAGACGGAGAAATGTTCAGCTGGTATGGCAGCAGGCTACTGCAGGCGCCTGCATATTTCCGTAACTTCATTCCTGCATGAGCTTTACCACCAATCACCATTCATTCGAAGCAAACGAGGCAGAAAAACCGTCGCGCAAGAAGCCCATATTTCCCGTGAACGATCAACTGCGCGCATACCTGAAACACCACGGCCGTGAAATAAAGCTGCCCGTGGCCTATAGTGATCTGCTGCATTTTACCTACTCCGTTTCATTAAAGGATAAATCCGGCAAGGACACGCTTTGGGAAAAAGTGATGTACGATATGCGGGAATGGGAATTCATCCGCGACGGCCTGGTAAAAATATACGCCATCCTCAAAACCGAGGGAGACCTAAGCTTCAGCAAGCACCTCGACGTGGCGCGCATAGACTATTGCACCTTCGGCAACTCCAATCCCTTCCGCATCCGGATCGTTAATAAGTTCAACGATAATTACGATCATTATTACATCAAACTAGCCGATGCATCCAGGGTGTACGGATTGGAACTGGAGCACATACTTTCACCCAACCGCATTACCTTTCTCACGCATAACAACACACTGGTAGAAGAACACATTCCCGGTATTCCGGGCGATGTTTTCATTAAACAATATTTGCATGAGCCTTCTACCAACAAGATCCGCTTCGCCAAGGAATTTGTAAAGTTCAACGAGCGTTGTTATGTGCGCCTGCTGGGCGATATGCGCAGCTATAATTTCGTGGTGGATATTACGCCCGATATCGAAGATTTTCAATACCGCATCCGCGCCATCGACTTCGATCAGCAATCGTACGAAGGACGGCGGAACCTGTACCTCCCACAATTTTTTAAAGAAAATGTCGAACTGGTCGACCTGGCGCTGAAGAACCTGAACAAAGACTCCATAGACCAATACCAAACCGAAGAACGCACCCTGATGGCCTTCAGAATCGCTTCTTACAGGCACCGTGCGCTGGACCTGCTCAACATCATGAGCAGGGATACCATTTCGACCAGGGAAAAAACAGAGCAACTGAAAACAGAATTGGCTGAACACTCGGGGAACCCCGCTTTTAAAAAGCTCAGCTCCATGGGGCAGATAGTGAAAATGCACTTAAAGGAAATGTTGCGAAAGAACTTGTTATTGGTGCAGCAAAATCTCGGAAGGTTCGAAGATTAATCATTCAATTTATCCAGGATGGCTTCTGCAATCGACAGGTCAACCGGCCAGGTGATCTTGATATTGGTACGCTCACCCTGCACGATATGAATGGCATGCCCCGCAAACTCCGCTACTGTAGCCTCATCGGTGAATGATTCGCGGTAATCCTGCCCGAACGCTGCCTTTAAGATATTGCTCTGGAAAGTTTGCGGCGTTTGTATCACATATACTTTGTTACGGTCAACCGGAGAAGCGCCTTGTCCATTATCGATGCGTATGGTATCGGTCGCATGTATCGCCGGTATGGCATTGCCATGTTGCAACGCATGCTCATAACATCGAACGATCAATTCGGTAGTTACCAGGCATCGTACGGCATCATGCACAAAAACGATGGCATCGTCATCCACCAGGGATAAACCATGTTTTACAGAATGGAAGCGCGTAGGGCCTCCCGCAATGATGTGAACGCGTTCAGGATCGAGCGTGGATTGAACAATATCGAGCCATGCCTCGGCATGCGCTTCGGGTAACACTACTATGGCTTGCAGGTCGGCATATGCCTGTAAAAAAGCATTGATGCTGTACCACAATACAGGCCTGCCGTTCAATAGCATGAACTGCTTGGGAACATTGCTGTCCATACGACTGCCCGAGCCGCCGGCCACTATTACTGCAAATTTTTTCATTGATAAATACCGATCTCGTTCAGGCCTTTGCTGTTACGGATTCCACGGTACATGCCCGCGATGTTAAATACCATCGCGCCATTTCCCTGCGCATCCACACCTATCATGCCGCCTTCTCCATCCAACTGCTTCAATTTCGTATGCACTACTATCTCCATGGCTTCCTGCAGGCTCTTGCCTTTGTATTCCATCAGGCAACTGACGTCGTACGCAGCTACTGCCCGCATGAAGATCTCGCCGTGCCCGGTGCAACTGATAGCGCAGGTTTTGTTATTGGCATAATTGCCCGCGCCTGTAATGGGACTATCACCTATGCGCCCATATTGTTTATTGGTCATGCCGCCGGTGCTGGTGGCCGCTGCAATATTTCCATGCTGGTCGCAGGCAACCGCGCCCACCGTTCCAAACTTTTTATCCTTCATCAATTCATCAGTGCGGGGACTGGTATGGTCAAGGATGGTCTCACCAGATGCAAACACTTGTCTCCACTGGTCGTACCGGTATTGCGAGTAAAAATAATCATCGTGCTCGAATGCAACGCCACGTTGCAATGCAAATTCATTGGCGCCTTCGCCGGCCAGCAATACATGCTCGGTATGGTTCATCACTTCATATGCCAGCACGATTGGATTGCGCACGTTGCGTATTGCCGCCACGGCGCCGGCCTTCAGCGTAGCGCCGTCCATTACCGCGGCATCCATTTCATGCCCGCCCTTATTGCTGAAAACAGAACCCTTGCCTGCATTGAACAGGATATTGTCTTCCATGCAAATTACCGTGGCCTTAACGGCCTCCAACGATGTTCCGCCATCATGCAACACCGCAAAACCGGCATCCAGCGCGGCCTGCAATCCATCGCGGTACGCCTTCTCCAGTTCATCGGTCAGGTTCTTCCTTAAGATGGTCCCGGCACCTCCATGGATCACAAGGGTAAACATTATAGTCTTTAAATTTTTGAATTAGTATCAATGGTACTTCCACCTCACCACTCACCTCCCTATTCCTTCTCTTCTATCAACTCCTTACACTCCTGCAACAGTTTCTTCTTATCGATGGCCACCGTTCCTACTTCTTCGCATACAATACCACCGGCAAGATTGGCAATGGATGCCATCAGTCGCGTGTCCTTGGTTGCAGCATATACCAGCGAAGCCACCGCAATTACCGTATCGCCCGCGCCCGACACATCGGCTATATTTCGCACATGCGCCGGAACGATATCAGCTTCTTCTTCATCCTGGTAAAATACCCCGTGCTCCGACAAAGTGATGAACGATACGCGGTGCTGCAAACGTTCCTTCAACTGCCCATGAATATTTTTAAGCGCCGGCTTGTCAAAGTTTTCATCGATGATGTTCAGGGCCTCCCTCACCTCTTTAAGGTTGGGCTTGAACACAGTAACGCCCTGGAACGAAAAAAAATTCTTTCGCTTTGGGTCTACCGTGGTAGTAACGCCTTTTGCATTGCATATTTTGATTACTTCATCTATCACGTTCCTGGTAAGAACGCCCTTATTATAATCCTCAAAGATCATTACCTGGGGCTGCTCCTGCTCCACGTACCTGGTAACGGCATCGATCAAGCGCTGTTCATCCGCGGGATCAAGGTCCCTTACTATTTCAGCGTCCAGCCTTAGCATCTGCTGGTTGCGGCTGATGATCCTCGATTTGCTGGTAGTAATGCGCTTGGTGCTTCTCAATAAATACTCCGTGGATATTTCCTGCTCTTTAAAAAGGCCTTCCAGCATTTGTCCATCCTCATCATTGCCGATCAACGAAAAAATGGAAACCCTTGCGCCGAGCGCTTTTACATTCAGGGCTACATTGGCCGCGCCGCCGAGACGGTGCTCCTTTTTTTTAAGCGATACAATGGGAACAGGCGCTTCCGGCGAAATACGGTCTACCGTTCCCCACCAGTAAGTGTCGAGCATGACGTCGCCAATAACTCCCGCCTTTATCTCTGAAAATTTCCTGAACAGCTTATTAAAATCCTCTTTAGCCATACCTGTTTAGGCCCCGTTTTTTTTAGTTCGGAGCGCAATATAGTACAAAGGAATACCAAGTATTGCAATCGCTAAGCCCCATAGCGAATAGGTGGGCGAAACCCAAACAAGGCCAATGCAAAATGCCGTTGCCAGCAAAATATATATTACCGGCAGCACAGGATAGCCAAAGGCTTTATACGGCCTGTCGGCATCAGGCGCTTTTTGCCTTAAAATAAATATGCCTATAATGGTAAATATGTAAAAAATTACCACAACAAACGACACCATGGTCAACAGATCGCCATACCTGCCACTTAGGCAAAGCAGGCAAGCCACAACGCTCTGTATCCATAAAGCATATGCCGGCACCGCGTGCTTGTTCAACTCACCCGCCTGCCGGAAGAACAATCCATCTTTAGCCATCGAATAATACACCCTTGCCCCGGCAAGGATCAAACCATTGTTACAGCCAAATGTCGACACCATAATCATAACGGCAATGACCGCGGTCCCTGCCGCCCCGAATATATCATTGGCTACCACTACGGCCACCCTGTCATTTTTTGCAAATGCCAATTCCTGCAACGGAAGCACATGCAGGTACATAAGGTTAGCGGAGATGTAAATGATGGTAACGATGAGCGTTCCCAGAAAAAGGCTTAACCCGATATTCCTGCGCGGATTCTTTATTTCTCCTGCGATAAACGTTACGTTGTTCCAGGCATCACTGCTAAAAATGGATCCCACCATAGCAGCAGCGATGGCTCCTATCAAAATAGCGCCGGATATTGGCTTCCATCCGGTAGGTTCCAATTGTCCACCCGATCCCGGTTGTCCGTGGTCTTGCATGGCGTTGAGCCCGGTTTGCCAGTTCTGGTCCCAAAAGCTTTCTTTCGCCAATAGGAAACCAAAAATGATGAGACCAAATAGAGAAAGCAATTTGGCTGATGTAAAGGTGGTCTGTATAATCTTACCCCCTTTGATACCCTTGGTATTGGTGTAGGTAAGAAATAATATCATTACGATTGCCAGCACCTGCGCGGCTGATATTTTCATAAATCCAAGGTCAGCTAATATATTATCCTCGCCCACGCCGGGGATCAGGTAAGCGGTAAAGCGACTGAAAGCTACTGCCACCGCGGCAATCGTGGCGGTTTGTATCACTGCAAAAAAACTCCACCCGTACATAAAAGCTATCAAAGGGTTGTAAGCTTCCTTCAGGTAAACATATTGGCCACCGGCCTTTGGATACATTCCACTTAGTTCCCCATAACTTACGGCCGCGATAACGGTCATAAAACCTGTAATGGCCCAAACAGCAATAAGCCATCCGGCCGAACCCACATTTCGTGTGATGTCCGCACTGACAATAAAAATACCGGAACCTATCATGGAACCGGCAACAATCATAGTGGCATCGAATAGTCCAAGCGATGGCTTGAAAGAGGAGGGTTGGTTGGTCATAAAAAATTAATAAGCCGGAAGATAAGCAAATCTTATTAACCTAAATTTGGCGGATGTCCGAGGAGCTCGAACATATAGACCTCAAACAGCAGTTCGAAGAACTGATCGGCAGCAACGACCAGCTAAGCATCCGGGAGTTCCTGAACGATCAGAACATCAGCGACGTGGCCTTTCTTATCAATGAATATCCCGAATACGAAGCGCAGATCATCACTAACCTCAGCATCCATCGTGCGGCCAGCACTTTTAAGATACTGGACCTCTCCGTTCAAAAACGTGTTATACAGGAATTACCTCCTATAAAGACCGCCGAGCTGCTGAACGACCTGCCGCCCGACGACCGCACCGACTTCCTGGAAGAACTTCCCAGCGAAGTGGTAAAGGAGCTCATTCGACTGCTGAATGCCGAAGAGCGTAAGATCACCCTTTCGCTGCTTGGTTATCCCGAGAGCAGCGTGGGCAGGCTGATGACGCCCGACTATATCGCAGTGCAGATTGACTGGACGGTGCAGGAAGTGCTGGACTACATCCGCGAAGTGGGCAAACAAATGGAAACCATCGACGTGATATATGTGGTGAACGACAAAGGAGAATTCGTGGACGATATGCGCATCCGCGACCTGATACTGGCCAGCCCCGACAAACTGGTGGGCGACATCATCGACCACCGGTCTATTACCCTGCACGTGAACGACGACCAGGAAGTAGCCACACAGGTGTTCAAAATGAACCATCGGATAGCCCTTCCCGTTATAGATGACAAGAACATCCTGCTCGGAATTGTTACCATCGACGACGTTTTATGGGTTGCCAACGAAGAATTTACCGAGGACATCCAGAAGATCGGTGGTACCGAGGCATTGGACGAGCCCTATCTTGAAATGCCCATCTTCAAATTGTTCAGGAAAAGGGTGGTATGGCTCATCGTGCTGTTCCTGGGCGAAATGCTAACGGCAACGGTAATGGCCTATTTTGAAGATGAGCTGGCAAAATATGTAGTGCTGGCGCTGTTCGTACCGCTGATCATTTCCAGCGGCGGCAATACCGGTTCACAAGCATCTACCCTTATTATACAAGCAATGGCTTTGGGAGAGATCACCATCCACGATTGGTGGCGGGTTATGCGCCGCGAGCTGATCTCAGGATTTTTATTGGGCACCGTGCTGGGATTGATCGGTTTTGTACGCGTAGCTTTTTGGAATTCTATTTTCCATACCTATGGCGATCACGGCACCATGGTTGCCTTTACAGTTGGTTTTTCATTACTGGGCGTTGTATTGTGGGGAACCGTTACGGGTTCCATGCTGCCCATCATCATGAAAAAATTGGGTACCGACCCTGCTACTTCTTCTGCTCCTTTTGTGGCCACCCTGGTGGATGTAACGGGCCTCGTCATTTATTTCTCCATGGCCTTTCTGTTCATGCAAGACATTTTGGGCTGAGGACGGCCCCCTTTTTGCAGCATGTTCCCTAAAAGGAATTATGGATTCATTTACAGTTGCCTTCTGGAAGCAACCCGTTTCAAGGGACGACTCGTCCATTGAGCTCCACGAATTGCATGAGGTAGGATTGGTGCACGCGATCATCAATCGGACCGATCATTCAGACAGTACACGGTATGCTGTGGATTTACAGGATGAAGAGTTAAAAGCGCGTTACGGCCGCATTGTACTTGCCCGGTCGGCCGACAAGCGGTGGAAAGTGGTGAGTGCGCTCAACGGCATAGAAGATATATTCATTCAATTGACCGGTGCCATTGACAATGCAGAGCTCGCCAAAATGTAAAAATAATGCGGGATGTGAAGCCGATGATGGTCTCACATCCCGCATTCATCATACCTTATTCCGCTTCGCTTAACCGGTCTTCACTGGTATCTTCAATCGCTCTCTTTTCTTCGAGCGGATCTTCGTTCAATAAACCTTTATCATCGCCAGACTTCCTGTTCACTTCTTCGTCTTTAAGACCGGGATTGCGCAGGTATGAGTCGCTGGTCCTGTCTTCTTCCGGCAACTTGTCGGGATCGCCCAGGTTTATTTTTTTGGGTTGCTCTTCCATAAAAATTTATTTTTTCTGATATAAACCCTGAAAAAACCATGCCTTCTCTACCACTCGCTACTCAACACTCAGCTTATACAGCCTTAATGCACAACTGGTTAATGGTATTTTGAAAACCCGCCTATTTTGCAGATTTTCGCACGGTTATCAATTATAACCATTATGTGCGGGATCGTCGCTTACATCGGGCCACGAGAGGCCTATCCCATTATATTGAAAGGACTTAAACGGCTGGAATACCGCGGGTACGACAGCGCCGGTGTAGCCCTGCTGAACCACGGGTTGAAGGTGTACAAAAAGAAAGGAAAGGTGTCCGACCTGGAAGAAACCCTGGTAGGCGTTGACCTTCACGCCCATGCCGGCATAGGACATACGCGCTGGGCCACCCACGGCGAACCCAGCGACCGCAATGCGCACCCCCATTACTCGGCCAATGGAAAGCTCGCCATCATTCACAACGGCATTATCGAGAACTACGCGCAGATAAAACAGGAGCTGCTTAACAAGGATTACAGTTTTACCAGCGATACCGATACCGAAGTGCTGTTGAAATTCATCGAAGACATTCAACAAAATAATAATTGCAACCTGGAAGAAGCGGTGCGCATCGCCCTCAAACGCATTGTAGGCGCTTATGTCATCGTCATCATCGACCAGGACAATCCCGACACGCTCATCGCGGCACGCAAAGGCAGCCCATTGGTTATTGGCATCGGCAAAGGAGAGCATTTCCTTGCGTCCGATGCCTCGCCCATCATCGAATACACCAAGGAAGTAGTGTACGTAAACGACTACCAATTGGCCATTGTAAAGGCCGATGAGCTCGTGCTCAAGAACCTGGGCAATGAAAAGATCACGCCCTTTGTGCAAAAGCTCGACCTGGAACTGGCCGCTATCGAAAAAGGAGGCTACGAGCACTTCATGCTCAAAGAAATTTTTGAACAACCTGAAACCATTTTCGATTGCCTTCGTGGAAGGCTGGACGTGGTGAACGGTACCATTACCATGGCGGGCGTGCAAAACAACATGCAGGCATTGGTAAACGCCAAACGTATTATCATGATCGCTTGCGGCACGAGCTGGCATGCAGGCCTGGTGGCGGAATATATTTTTGAAGAATTGTGCCGCATTCCGGTAGAAGTGGAATATGCTTCGGAATTCAGGTACCGCAATCCCGTGGTCAATCCCGGCGACGTCATCATCGCCATTTCGCAAAGTGGTGAAACGGCTGATACGCTCGTGGCCATTGAAAAAGCAAAGGAACAAGGCGCATTCATCTTTGGCGTAGTGAACGTGGTCGGATCATCCATTGCACGCTTATCACACGCCGGCGCTTACACGCACGCAGGCCCCGAGATCGGCGTGGCCAGCACCAAGGCATTTACAGCCCAGCTGGCCGTACTGGTAATGATCGCCTTAAAGATCGCTCATGAAAAGCGTTCCATCGATGAGCAACGCTATCAACACCTCATTAACGAACTGCACGACATTCCAGAAAAAGTAAGGCTGTCGCTGCATGCGCACGATCACATCCGCCAACTGGCAGAAAAATATAAAGACGCCAGGGACTTTCTCTTCCTGGGGCGTGGCTATAATTTCCCTGTGGCGTTGGAAGGCGCATTAAAGCTGAAGGAAATATCTTACATACATGCCGAAGGCTATCCCGCGGCTGAAATGAAACACGGCCCCATAGCACTGGTAGATGAGCAATTGCCCGTTGTATTTGTGGCTACCAAAGACAGCTACCACGAAAAAGTGCTGAGCAATATGCAGGAAATAAAAGCGCGCAAAGGAAAAATCCTGGCCGTGATAACCGAAGGCGATGATGCCGCGGGCAATTTATCGGACGACCTGATGATTGTGCCGCCGGCCGATGAGCTGGTGGCGCCGCTGCTTACCGTAATTCCATTGCAACTGTTGGCCTATTATACCGGCGTGGCCAAGGGCTGTGATGTAGACAAGCCGAGAAACCTTGCAAAAAGCGTAACGGTTGAGTAAATTATGAACATTATCAACAAACGTCCCGTCGGCGACCTCGGTTATGATTTCATTGCCGCAGATTTCCTTCCACCGGGACAAGATGAATATTACCTGCGCAACGCACAGAACAAAAACGGCGTTCATTACAGAAGTCTCACCCGTACCGAAATAGAAGTGCTGGAACGCAACCGCAACGCATCTGACAATTGGAATAAAGTATTGGTATCCGATGCATTCAATCCCGAGTTGGTGAAGAACTGCCAGTTCCATGGACTGGTGCGCATTGGCAAGCTGGAACCTTATTACCTGGAATTCCACAACCTGCGCATGCCGGTTGGTTTGTATAACAGCACCATCATCAGTTGCGATCTGGGAGATAATGTTGTTATCGATAATGTCAGCTATATTTCGCATTACATCATCGGCAACGAAGTGATCATTGTGAATGTGAATGAAATTGCCTGCACCGATCACGCCAAATTCGGAAACGGCGTTGTAAAAGAAGGCGAGCAGGAAAAAGTGCGTATCTGGCTGGAAGTATGCAATGAAAACGGCGGCCGCAGCATTCTTCCATTCAATGGCATGCTGCCGGGCGATGCCTGGCTGTGGTCGAGGTACCGCGCCAATGAAGGACTGCAATCGAAACTGAAAGAATTTACAGACAACAGGTACGATCTGCGCCGAGGATTTTATGGCGAAGTAGGCGACCGCAGCATTATAAAAAATACACGCATCATTAAAGACGTTTGGATCGGCACCGATGCATACATCAAGGGCGCGAACAAACTCAAGAACCTTACCATTAATTCATCGCCACAGGCCAAATCGCAGATCGGCGAGGGATGCGAGCTGGTCAACGGCATCATCGGTTATGGATGCAGGATATTCTACGGTGTAAAAGCCGTGCGATTTGTATTAAACGATAACTCTCAGCTCAAATATGGCGCAAGGCTCATCAACTCTTATCTCGGTTATAATTCAACCATCTCTTGTTGCGAGGTATTGAACTCTTTGATATTTCCGGCGCACGAGCAACACCACAACAATTCGTTCCTGTGCGCCGCATTGGTAATGGGGCAGAGCAATATGGCGGCGGGCGCAACCATCGGTTCCAATCACAACAGCAGGAGCCCGGATGGTGAATTGATCGCCGGCCGGGGCTTTTGGCCGGGGCTTTGCGTAAGCTTGAAGCACAATTCGAAATTTGCATCGTTTTGCATCCTGGCAAAGGGCGACTATCCCTACGAATTGAATATTCCCATTCCTTTCTCGCTCATCAGCAACGACCAAAGCAGGAACGAGCTGGTAATTATGCCGGCATATTGGTTCCTCTACAATATGTATGCGCTGGCGCGCAATTCATGGAAATATGGTGACCGCGATAAAAGGACCGACAAAACACAACTGATCGATTTTGATTTCCTGGCACCGGACAGCATCAACGAAATCATCCACGGCATGGAACTGATGGAGCGCTTTACCGCAAAAGCCTACCTCAGGAAAACCGGAGAAACCTTTACCGGCGGCAACCGCGACCTTGCATTGCTCGGCGAACGGCTGCTGGAAAAAGAAGACTTGCTGTTTTACGACCTCGAGATCATCGCAGAAGGCTTTGAAAACAATCACCGCGTGATCAGGCTGGTGAAAGTAAAAGAATCGTACCGCGTGTTCCGCGAAATTGTGAACTATTACACCGTGCAGCAAGTGCTCGGGTATGCCACTGAAAACCAACTGACATCCTTTGCCGCTTTGCAGGAAAGCCTTCCTTCGGGCCATCCGCTGGAAGAATGGGTAAATGCGGGCGGCCAATTGATCAGGAAAACCGAAATGGACCGCCTTATCGATGAAGTGAGCAACGGCAACGCGAACAGCTGGGAGCACATACATGAATTCTATAAACAGCAAAGCGCTGCCTACGCAAAAGATAAACTGGCCCATAGCATCGCCGCCTTCGAAGAGGTGTTTGGCATTTCATTAAAGACAGCCGGCACGGCCATTTTTAAAGACCTGCTGCAACGCGCCGCGCATACCAAGGAATGGATGACGGCAGGCATCAGCGAAAGCCGGGCAAAGGACTACCAGAACCCTTTTCGCATGATGGTATACGAAAGTGAGCAGGAAATGGAAAAGGTACTTGGTAGCTTCGAAAGCAACAGCTTTATAAAACAGGAAGTGGAAAACCTGCAGTCTTTCAAACAAGAAGTTTCCAATTGGATTGAAAACCTTAAAAACAATTAAAAGCAAAAGCCGGGATTTTTCCCGGCTTTTAACTTTGTGATATCGTGCCGCATTACTGCTTGATGAATCGCATGGTCTTCGTTTGTCCCTCACTGTTTATGCCCGTTACCTGGTAAGTGCCTGCGGGCAGGGAAGTTACATCCATGTAAATGATATTCTCACCCTGGCTCACGCTTACCTGCATGCGCTTCAGGATCTGTCCGCTGATATTAGTAACATATATTTCTGCCTTATCGCGGTTGGCGGCTGTTACATTGATCTTCAACTGGCCGGTAGTGATGAGCGTCGGGTAAATGCCCACCAGCTCAAAGCCTTTCGATTTATTAATTACTGCTACTATTCTCGAGTAGAATGCTTTCTTATCTACATCCACCACTTTCATTCGATAGTAGTTGGTGCCGGCAGTAGCCGTCTTGTCCTGGTAGTCGAATGGTTGCAGGCAGCGCTGCCTGTCTGCTACGATAGTTGCGATGGTTTGGAAGTGCTGCCCATCTGTGGAGCGCTCTATTTCGAATATTGCTTCGGTGCTGGTGCACTCTGCCCTCCAATGAACGTTATTGTATCCGCTGGCCTTGGTGGCATCGAATTCAGTAAGCTTGATGGGCAACGCGCCGAACGGACCATAACCGAACGTAAATGGCCCGAAGGTTGACATCACCTGCGATGCTACGGTGCCGCTGGTGGCATCACCTGCTATGGTAGTACCGGTGCTGCCTCTTTCACTTTGCCACGATGAGCCGTTGTAACGGGCTACCAGTATTTCCATCCCCGAGTTGGAACCGGGCACTGCGCCTTCGAGCGTAAGCCTTACGGCGGCATTGGAGCCAGAGTTCCGTTGTACTGTCCAGTATTCAGCAGTGGAACGGCCAACCAGCGGATGGTTTACATCCGGGTCGGGATGGTTGCTGTTGAAATACTCAGCGGTAAATTCAGACAAGGTGGTAGAGTTGGGAATAACCTCTACGATCCTGTAATTAGTTCCTTTGCCGGTGGGGAATGTATAGGCCGCGGCCAGGTTCAACCTGCGTCTTACGGGGCCGTTTACAAAACTATTGTCCGATACGTTGGCTACTACAAGCGCAGCATTGCTCGTATTGTTGATGGTAAGCAGGTTGGCTGCGGTGGTGGTCAGCCTTCCATTGGTAAAATCCATGCGGCCTACGGCAAGCGGCGTCAATAATGTAGCGCCGGCCGCATTGTTCATGCGCAATGCTACCTGGTTGGCCGCGTTGTCTATAGTGCCCGAGCTTACCGAAACATTCTGGTTAGACGAACCATTCAATTCAACCACAAAAAGATTGGCAGACGCGCTGGACGCGGTGCTTGCTGCTGTAAATGTGCCGCCGCTTTGCGTGAAATTTCCGCGCAGCAACAGCGTAGTGGTAAATGCGGTGCTGTTATTGTCCTGCAACGATACTGTTCCCGAGCTCTGTGTAAAATTGCCGTCTACCTGGAAGTTGATAGGCCTGTTGCTGTTGTTGCCAATGGTAACTACTGAATTACCGGTAACTTCCATATTGCCCTGCACGTTGACCACTACCGGGCTTGCGCCAACGGGCGATGTGGTGAGTATCAGCTTCCTTGTATTGGTGTTCAGTATGCGCAGGTTGCCTTTAATGATGGTGCCGTTGTTCAACAAAAGGTTTACTGTTGCGGGCGTAAGTCCCGGGCTTTCATAATGCACGTTGCCTACAACGGCCGGGCTTCCGCTCAACGTGGTGGCATTGGTGGTATTGCCAATGATCCAGATGGTGGAAGTGGTATTGAAATTGGCTGTGGGCGTAATGCCCCCGTTACGGTCGAAAATGAGGAAGGAACCCGCGTTGAAATTAAGCGTGGCGGCTGTTCCTACTGCTCCGCCACCTGCCCCGAAGATCACCCGCCCTGTTGAATTCACGTTCACCACCACACCGGAAGCCGTCGTCTCAAAGTTTACGTTGGTGGAACCCACAATGGAAGGGTTGGCGCCAAGCCTGTAATCGCCATCTATTTCGCCCCGCGCATTCGATGCAAATAAAACCCTGAAGCTGGCGGAAGCGGTAATGCTGTCTCTAAGGGTGCTGCCTGCATCGATGTCAAGCGCGGGATTGACCGCGCTGGAGCTGTTAAGTGTGATATCCGAAGATATATTGGTATGCAAAACCCCGGTAGCGTTATTGGTAACTTTAAGCGAATTAAGTGTAATGGCCGCGAGGTCTACGATGATAGACCTGGTTTGGTCGATAATCACATCGAAACCGGCGCCGTTCGGTACCGATTCGCCGCCCGGGCCTCCACTGGAGGCCGACCAGTTGGCGGTATTATTCCAGTTACTTCCTGCCTCTCCTGCAGGCCCTACCCAGTAGCGTGTTTGGGCAGTAGCGGTAATAGCAGAGATCAGGCACAACAGCACAATTGTGTAACATTTTTTCATGTACATGATTTTTAAATAGCTCCAAAAAATGTAACACAGGAAATGGACTTCAGAGGTCTTTGCGGAGGGTGTAAGCGGAGGATATTGCCCGCCAAAGTACTATTTAATGTTTAAACCTACAAGCCGGGAGTTCAGTTAGTTAAAAAAATTTCCAGCTTTCCGCAAAAAGCCCCGGATTCGGTGATCATCAGCTCACCATCATTTCGTTAGGATAATTGTTTGGAGGTACGATCAGCGGCTTTACAGCAACGTTCGCCGGCCTGAGATACGGATGTTCGGGGGATAAAGTTTGCCTTGCCGATTTATTTGCGATTTGCCCGGTGCTTGCTTTCGTGATTCGCTTTCGCTTGTTCGGCATTTTCCGTAAAGGGCTTCCGGGCATCCGGAAAACAGGCCCGCTCGAAACGAATTAAGAGCATCCCAAAACTATTCCCCCACCCCTCCGCAAAACTGTCTATTTCTTCCGGAAATATAACCGGATGGGTACGCCCTTGAAATTGAAATGCTGTCGCAACTGGTTTTCCAGGTAATTCCGGTAAGGTTGCTTGATATCGTCCGGCAAATTGCAGAAAAAAGCAAAAGAGGGGATTTGCGTAGGCAATTGGGTCACATACTTGATGCGGACGGGATTGCCCCGCACCACGGGCGGATGAAAGCTCTCTACCGCTTTCAGCATCACATCGTTCAATTGGGAGGTGGGCACCTTGCGTTGGCGGTTATCATATACCTCCAGCGTAGTTTCTACCACGCGGAAAATGCGCGTTTTCTCCTTGGCTGAAATGAACAATACAGGTACATCGGTAAAGGGCGCAAGCCGCTGCTTCAACTCCCTTTCATAATCACGGGCCGTATTGGTTTCCTTTTCCACCAGGTCCCATTTATTCACCAACAGCACAATGCCCTTGCCTTTTTTGGTCGCCAGGCTGAAGATGTTCAGGTCCTGCGCGGTAATGCCCTTAACTGCGTCCAATACCAGCAGGCATACATCTGCCTCATCCATCGCCTTAATGGCACGGATGACCGAATAAAACTCCAGGTCCTCGTGCACTTTGGCCTTGCGTCGTATGCCCGCGGTATCGATCAGTATAAATTCTTTCTGGTATAAATTATAACGGGTATGAATGGTGTCTCGGGTAGTGCCGGCTATCTCACTTACAATGGTACGCTCCTCTCCTGTCAATGCATTCAGCAGCGATGATTTTCCGACATTAGGCTGGCCAATGATGGCGATCTTGGGCAATTCTTTTTCCTCTTCATTTTCCTGGTCTGCGGGAATCAATGCCGTCAATGCGTCCAGCAATTCGCCGGTGCCGCTGCCGCTCATGGATGATATAAAAAAAATATCGTCAAAACCGAGACTGTAAAATTCAGTGGCTTCCAGCAGCCGGTCGTTATTATCCACTTTATTTACCGCCAGCAATACGGGCTTGGTGGTGCGGCGCAACACATCGGCCATGGCCTCGTCCAGGTCGGTAATGCCCGTGGCGGTATCCACCATAAATATCAGGGCATTGGCCTCCTCCACTGCAATTAATACCTGTTTGCGGATCTCTCTTTCAAAAATGTCTTCGCTATGGGGTACAAAGCCGCCGGTGTCGATTACGTTGAATGTTTTGCCGTTCCAGTCTGCTATGCCGTACTGGCGGTCGCGGGTAACGCCGCTTACGTCATCAACAATGGCTTTGCGCTGCTCCAGCAGGCGGTTAAAAAAAGTGCTTTTGCCAACATTCGGCCTTCCTACTATGGCTACTGTAAATCCCATATGCTTACTGCTATCCTTTCAAATTCAATACCCGCGAAATTAATCACTTGGTTGTGTCCTGTTTTTATAAATATCCGTACTCTTTCAGAAAGTTTTCATTATCCCTCCATTTCGGCCGCACCTTCACGAATAATTCCAGGAACACCTTTCGGCCCAGAAAGGCTTCGATGGATGTGCGTGCATCGGTGCCCAGTTTTTTGATCATCTTTCCCCCTTCGCCCAATATAATCGCCTTCTGTGATTCGCGCTGCACGATAATGTCGGCGGTTATTTTGGTAAGCGTGGTCTTTTCTTCAAAAGCCCGTATAAGCACTGTGGCCTCGTAAGGAATCTCTTCCTGGTATAAATAATAGATCTTCTCCCGTATCAGCTCGCTTACAAAAAACCGGGTCGACAGGTCGCTGATATTATCACCTTCAAAGAAGGGCTCGCCTTCGGGAAGGTACTCCAGTATTTTTTGCAGCAAGGTATCTACATGCTGGTGCTGCAATGCCGAGATCGCGAGCACATCCCTGCAATAATCCTTCGATTTAAAAAATGCAAGCGCGGCCTCCTGTTGCTGTTTGCTTACCAGGTCTATTTTATTCAGCACCACAATAGCGGGCACCCTTAGCTTCAGCGAATTAAATACTTCGTCCGTTTCTTCCAGCCGTTCATTGGCCGCTGTAAGCAACACGGCAAGGTCGGCATCCTCTAAAGAGCTTCTTACGGCCTGCATCATTTTTTCATGCAGTTTATACCTGGGCTCTATGATGCCGGGTGTATCGGAAATAATGATTTGATAACCCGGTTCGGTCAAAATGCCTTTGATGCGGTGCCGCGTGGTTTGCACCTTTGGCGATACAATGGCCAGCTTTTCTCCTAATAAAGCATTGAGTAATGTGCTTTTACCCGCATTGGGCTTGCCGAATATGGAAACGAAACCGGTTTTCATGCGAATAAAAAAAAGCTCCCGCGAGAGGAGCTCTTTGTTGCGAAGGGGAGGATCGAACTCCCGACCTTCGGGTTATGAGCCCGACGAGCTACCGCTGCTCTACTTCGCGATGTGGAGCGCAAAAGTAAGCCATCGCACCTTAAGAACCAAACCCAAAATGAAAAAACCCCGCCATCAGCGGGGTCAAAATAGCAGTTACTGCAAATATTTAACTTCTTTTATTAATGCTGCTTGCGCCGCTGGAGCGCACGCTTTTTACCACGCCTTCTCCTTTATACGATACCCTGCTGGCACCGGTAGCGCGCGCTGACAGTTCCTTGCTAACAGACACTTTTATTTCCGATGCGCCGCTGGCTTGTGCCTGGCATACGGCCGCTTCAAAATCAAATCCCGTGAAATCACTGGCCCCCGACACCTCAACCTTCAGGTCATTCACGCGGCCGGTAATGGTTGCGTCCGATGCACCGGATTGATCGATGTTGACGACATTGGCTTCAACCGCTCCTTTAAAATCACTGGCGCCTGATAGATTAATATCAAGGGTGTTGGTTTTGATAACGCCTTCCACCATTACATCGCAAGCGCCAGAGGCGGTAAGCTTGTCTAGCGTCTTGAACGATACATACGCCTTCAATCTTTTTTTATCGGTGTTCCACACCTTCCAATTGTTATCGTTGTCGAACCAGATCCTTAATACCCCGTTTTCAACGGTTGTTTTAATGCGGTCGCGGTATTTTTCTTCTGATGCGCTTACTGCTACCGCTTCGGTAGTGGATTGGGAAAGATAGAGGTCGATTGCATTAGAAACCCTGATGGCATGAAAGCCGCTCACATTTCTAACCTCTGCGTTGGGATCGTTGATGGTCTTTTGCGCCTGCACGCCCAGCGCGGCAATGGCCACACTCATAACTAAGAGAAACTTTTTCATGTCTATGCTGTTGTTTATTTATTCTAAATACAATCATTAATGGTTTTTGTTGCCTGCCTGCCGGCAGACATCCCAGTGCGTTTATCCTCTTTTTTTGACGCTGCCGCCTCCGCCAGAGTTCACTTTTCTAACAGTGCCGCTTCCACGATAATGGATATCGCTGCCGCCGCTGGCATCTGCGCTAAGCTCCTTATTCACTGTAATGGTGATATCGCTTCCACCACTGCAGTCGGCTGTGCAGTTGTCGGCCGACAGATCGTAGCCATCCACATCGCTGCCGCCGCTGGCCTCGAGCACCAGGTTGGTGGCTTTGCCGGAAATATGTACGTCCGATCCGCCACTGGCATCAACGCTAAGGTCGCCGATGTTTACATTGCCTTTGAAATCGCTGCCCCCGGAAAGGTCAAGCACCAACTTGGGGGCCGACAGCGTTCCGGTGACCTCGATGTCCGATCCACCGGAAGCTTCCAGCCCGTCGATGTTCTTTACGCTCACATAGGCTTTTAGCTTGCGGTTGTTGTTCCAGGAAAAGTTGAAGTTGGAATTATATTCATAATAGATTTTAAGCACACCGTTTTTTACCTCGGTCCTGATCTTATCGCGGTATTCTTCTTTGGAGGCGCTCACAGCCACGGCCTCGGTGCCGGATTGGGTAAGGTATAGGTCTATGCCGCCGGATACGTCGATTGCATGAAAGGAAGGCACGTCCCTGCGTTCTGCATTGGGGTCGTTCACCACCTTGTCCTGTGCGGTGGCGGACACGGCCAGCAAAGCTGTCAATAGCAACAAAAAGGTATTTTTCATATAAGCATTTCCCGTGTAACGGGCGTTGGTCTCTAAAAGTTACAGACTGCAGAAAAAAATTTATGCCGTATTTTTGTGGCGCTTTCGCGAGAAGGCACAGATTCCTCGGGGTGTCCCTCCCGGCTTCGGCCCGGGACGGGCTGAGATCAAACCCGTAGAACCTGATCAGGGTAATGCCTGCGCAGGGAAGGTTATCTACAACTTTCTTTCTCCTGTTTCTGCATTATCCTCTCATTTTTTTAATTATAAACCTTTAAAAATGAAGAGGATTGTTTTTTTTACTGCCTTCATGGCATTGCAAGCGCTTGTTCATGCGCAAGTGAGGGTAAAGGGCAAGGTCATAGAAAAAGATTCCGGCAATCCCATAGCGGGTGCCACCATCTCGGCGGGTGGACAAGCCACCACTTCCCGCGAAAACGGCGATTTTGAGCTGACCGTTCTTTCCGGCAACGTATTGGAAATTACCAGCGTAAGCCACTACCCCTTACACGACACGCTGTCGAATTACACGAAACCCGAGGCCAATGCCAGCACCACCATTTCAGGATTGGTTTATTCCCTGGTGCGCAAGGGCTTGTTCCTGAAACCTGTTGAGGTGCTGGCCACCCGGGCCAATGGCCGGGCGCCTTTTACCAGGACCAACCTGGCGAAGGAAGAAATTGAAAAGCTGAACCTGGGCCATGACCTTCCGTTTTTATTGAACCAAACGCCCTCGGTGATCATACATTCCGATGCAGGCAATGGAATTGGTTATACCGGCATGCGTATTCGCGGCAGCGATTTAAGCCGCATCAATGTAACGCTGAATGGCATTCCTTATAATGATGCCGAATCGCAGGGTGTGTTTTTCGTGGACCTGCCGGATTTTGCATCTTCTGTAAATAGCATACAGGTGCAGCGGGGCGTTGGCACTTCATCGAATGGAGCGGGTGCATTTGGCGCCACCATTAACATCAGCACGCATGAATTTAACGACAAGGCCTATGCGGACATTAACAACAGCTTTGGATCGTTCAATACCTGGAAGCATACTGTAAAGGCGGGCAGTGGTTTATTAAGCGATCATTTCACCATCGATGCGCGCTTATCACGCATTACCAGCGATGGATTTATAGATAGGGCCGAAAGCAAATTGCAGTCATTTTATTTGGGTGGCGGATATTTTGGAAAGAAAACGCAGGTACGCCTGAATGTTTTTGGGGGAGATGAAAGAACGTACCAGGCATGGAATGGCGTACCCGAAGCGTTGCTGAAGACCAACCGTACTTACAATTCTGCCGGTACCGAAAAAACCGGCGAGCCTTATGAAAATGAAACAGACAATTTCCGCCAGGACCATTATCAGTTATTCATTAACCACGCTTTGAGCGATGCGCTCAGTTTTAATACCTCTTTCTTTTATACAAAAGGCAAAGGCTATTATGAGCAATATAAGGCCGATGAAGATTTTGGCAATTATGTGCGGCCCTACCCCGTCATAGGCAACGATACGCTTACTGAAACCGATCTGGTTCGGCAACTGTGGCTGGATAATGACTTGTACGGAAGCGTGTTTTCACTGCAGTACAATAAAACCGGAACGATGCTTACCCTGGGCGGCGGCTGGCATAGGTACGAAGGCGATCACTTTGGAACAGTGATCTGGTCTGAGTTGGGAGGGTTCCCCAAAGGCCATCGCTGGTACGATGTAAGTGCTTTGAAGCGCGACGCCCATATTTATGGGAAATGGCAGCAGCGTTTGAATGCGCGGCTGCAGGCCTTTGCGGATCTGCAATACCGCAATGTGAAATATGATATCGATGGCTTCAGAAACAATCCCGGGTTGATGATAAGGAATACCTATTCATTCGTAAATCCCAAGATAGGTTTTACATACAGCCGGCCCGGTATGCAGGCGTACATTTCCTATGCAATGGCCAACAAGGAGCCTAACCGCGATGATTTCGAAACGGGCGCCACGCAAAAGCCCACGCATGAAACGCTGCACGATATTGAAATAGGATTTGAAAAAAGAATGTCCGGGCTTACGGTAACTGCCACAGGTTATTACATGAATTATCGTAACCAGTTGGTGTTAACGGGTAAGATCAACGATGTGGGCGCTTATACACGTATCAACATTCCACGCAGCTATCGTTTGGGACTGGAATTGCAGGCGGCTTACCAGCCCGTGCAGCAACTTCGGATAGACGCCGGCGTTACCATCAGCCGCAACAAGATCAGCAATTTTACCGAGTACGTGGATGATTACGATAATGGAGGACAGAAGGACTTCTTTTACAAGGACGCTGACATTGCGTTCAGCCCCTGGTTGATAAGCAATGCAACGGTTACCTACAAACCTGTCAGCGACGCGGAACTTAGCTTATTCTCGAAATACGTAAGTCATCAGTATTTAGACAATACCGGCAACAGGTCGCGGCAACTCGATGCGTATTTTGTGAATGATCTTCGCGCCGGCTATACTTTCAGGAACAAGCTGTTTAAAGAAATCTTTATCATCGGACAAATAAATAACCTGTTTGATGTTAAGTATGAGCCCAACGGTTACACCTTCAGCTATCTTTACAACAGCGAGCTGGTGACAGAAAACTTCTATTACCCGATGGCGGGAAGGAATTTTATGATAGGATTGAACTTGCGGTTCTAATTCGCATTAATTGCAGGTTGATTTGTGAGGTACAATGTCAATGTGGTTGTGCATTGTCATTAGCGTGCGCAAGTCGCAGAAGTCCTGGTGGTCGGGGATCTTTACATAAGTAACGCAACGGATGGTACTGCCTGACAATTGCACGAAAATGGCGAATACTTCCATGGTTATGCCTTGCTGGTAGGTAATTACTACCAGGTCTTTCAAGGTGGTGATGTACTTGATGCCGCGCATGGGCAGATTGCCCATTATAAAATCGGTAGTCTGGAACTCTTTGCCTTTATCGGCAAATCTTGTTTTCTTTTTTTCGATGGTATTGATGGCCTGCCTGATATTTTTAGGCACTTGTTTGTACGCGCCGGTGATGCTGAGTACATCGGCATCTATCAGCCGGGATAAATTGTTCAACCTTGCGGTATCTGTTTGCGCCTGTACCAGGTTAGTAAGCGACAATGCCAAAATGGCTTGCAAAAAATGCTTCATGTTTTGCTGCTAATCTTTATTATTTCTGATGCTGCGCTGGAACGGCATGCATTTAATTGAAGTAATTTAGCCAATCTACTATTACGGGTATGAAAAAACTTGTAGTCTCCATATTTATACTTGCATGTGCTGTGCAGCTTGTTGCGCAAAACACAAAATTTAAAGTTACCGCAGGCAATCGCGATGCTGTTAATACACTGGTATATGTTTCTCTTAAAAAAGCATTACCGCCCAATAAAACTTCAGCGTACGATGTGGTGGACGATAAGACAGGCGCCCGTTATCCCGCGCAATTCTCCGATGGCAGCACACTGGTGTTTAAGCTTACCGGGATGCTGCCGGCAGGCAAAACGAACACATATACTATCAAACCCGCGGACACCAAGCTAAAAGCTGGCGCCCGCATCGAGCCAAAAAAAGACGGCATGCTGATTACGGTTAACAATAGGCCCGTGTTTTTTTACAATACCGCAGTAAAGAACCCGCCTGCCGGCAGTCCTGATTATTACCGGAGGAGTGGTTTTATACATCCTTTGTACAGCCCTGATGGAAGCGTATTGACCGATGATTTTCCTGCTGGTCATATGCACCAGCATGGTATTTTTTTAACCTGGGTAAATACTACTTTTCGTGGGGAGATGGTTGATTTTTGGAACCAGCATAAAAATACAGGGACAGTGGAGCACGTGGAAGTGTTGGGCATTGAAGAAGGTCCTGTATTCAGTCGCCTTAAGACTAAATTGCGGCATATAAGTCTAAAGCACGGACCTGTGCTGGAGGAAGTATGGACCATCACCATTTACAATTTTGCTGATCATTATATGTTTGATCTTGCGAGCGAGCAGGTGAACATAACCGCCGATACTTTATACATCAATAAATATCAGTATGGGGGATTAGCCTTTCGGGGCAGCAGGGAGTGGAACCGGCATGACAGTGTGCATTTCCGTAATCTTTGGCAGGTATTGACAAGTGAGGGAAAGGACACAGCTGACGCCAATCATACTAAGGCCCGATGGGTAGATGCCAGTGGAAAGGTCAATGGTAAATTGAATGGCGTAACCATATTAGCAGATGTAGGTAACTTTCGCTATCCGCAGTCTATACGCGTACATCCGGATATGCCGTATTGGTGTTTTGCCCCGATGGTGGATGGGGCGTTTGCTTTAGTTCCTGGGGGGTTGTACAAATCCCGTTATAGGTTTGTGGTGCATGCGGGCCAGCCTGATGTAAAAGGTATTGAATTGAAATGGAAGGATTGGGTTAACCCGGTGCGAGGGGTTGTGCGATAGGTATTGTTAGGGTAGTATTACATAAACTGTGTCAGTGATATTTTCATTACAAGTTCAATTTAAGTCTTTCGTTAAAGATAATCATAAGTTGAGCGAGCGTTCTGTTCCAGTTAAATACAGGTTTGCTCCATTTGGCAGTGATGTGTTCCTGCGCAAGGAACAAAAGTTTCATTAAAGCTTCCTCGGACTGGAATGCACCTTTGGATTTGGTGATAGCGCGCAGTTGCCGGTGGAAGCCTTCAATGATATTGGTGGTATAAATGATCCGGCGGATATCCTTGTTGTACTGGAAGTAATTGGACAGTCGTGGCCAGTTCCTTCTCCACGACTCAATGATCTTCGGATAACGGCTGCCCCAGTTGGATTCCAGCTGGTCCAGGTTTTTTTCGGCCAGTTCCCGCGTAGAGGCCTTATAAACACCCTGAAGGTCCTTCAGGAAGGCTTTGGTATCCTTCCAGGAAAGGTATTTCTGCGGGTTGCGGATCTGATGCACAACACAAAGCTGCACCTCGGTCTGCGGATAGATCGTTTCTATGGCCTCAGCAAAACCCTGCAGGTTATCAATGCAGGCAATGAAGATGTCCTGCACTCCGCGGTTCTGCAGATCAGTGAGTACCTGCAGCCAGAACTTCGATCCTTCATTCTCTCCGATGTAAAGGCCCATCAGTTCCTTGTAGCCTTCCTGATTGAGGCCGATGATGCAGTATACGGCACGGTTTACAACGCGGCCTTCATGCCGCACCTTGTAATGAATGGCATCCAGCCATACAAAGGGATAAACAGCTTCCAGCGGCCGGCTCCGCCATTCCTGGATGAGTGGCAATATCTTATCGGTAACGCGGCTGATAGTGGCCGGTGAGGCTTCCAGGCCGTACATATCCATCAGGTGGTCGCGGATGTCCGAATAACTGGCCCCGCGGGCATACAAAGCAATGATCTGCCGGTCCAGGTCAACCCCCAGTGTCTTATGCCGCTTAGGAACCAGTTCAGGCTCGAACGTTCCATTGCGATCCCGCACCGTGGTCAGTTCCACATTCCCAACCGGTGTCTTAAGTTTCTTTTTTCCCTTGCCATTCTTTCGATTGGGTTGTTCATCCTCTTCAATGTGAGCTTCCAACTCACCCTCCATTGCTTCCTCCAGGAACTCTTTGAGCAGAGGCGTGAATACTCCTTCCTTGCCCAATAGCGATTGACCGCTTTTCAAGCGCGCGGCAGCCTCCTTTTTGAAGGCTGCGTAGTCAAATGGTTTCTTTTCCATATGCTGTCAGTTTAAAGTTACTTAACTTCCAACTGACACACTTTTTGCAACACTCTCATGGGTATTGTTAGCAGGGTAGGTTTGTACTCTCAACGGCAGATTTTCTCGAAACGCTGCGTTCTGCAGTCTAAAATAGACACTGTTGGCAGATTCTCAAGCATTATGGGTTTTTTCTCCTTTTTTTCCGGTGTTTTTCCCTTGCACACGCCCAAAGGATTTATTACTTTAACATTACGAGCCGATATCCTGTGTTGACGCTTCCCTGAAACGCTTTTATTGGTAAACCTTAGACTATGAATGAATTAATGAATTCTTTCAGGGATAATTATTATACTGCTGTATTATTTATTATAAGCGGAATAATAGCGGTTTTTGTTGCGATCAAATACAGAAGAAAGTTTGCAACGTTAAGAATTTGCATTGACAATGTATCTGCCCCCCTTAAAACACTTTATAAATTTTCTAGGGAGTTTTCAATCGACGCAACAGCCACACAGCCGATTTTCTCAATAACGGGACCACCGTGGCCGAATACCAATGCAGAACCGTTGTCGAGCCTACATTCTCAAAGAATACCCACATTGCTCGGTCACCTTACTAATAGGAGAATCTTAATTGCAGAGATGCCGGCAGCCTGAATGTTAGTAAACGCAAACAAAATAGGCTAATATTTTATATGAAACTTCTTTTAAACTTTATGGAGTTAACATACTACACTCCGCTCGTTCTGCTTGTTGAGACCTTCATCACAGCTGTTATTGCCTTTCACAATAGGCATAAATTTAAAATATTACGCTTCTTTCCATATTACATATTACTTTCTGCTGCGCAAACCTTGTTGTGTTTTATTCTTATAATTTATAGACCGGTATTTGCCGTAAGAGTCAGTGGCCTTTCAATATACGTTTTTATTGTGCTAGAGTTTTTTGTTGTATACTTTTTCTTATTTGAAGTAATAAGGTCTAGATACTTTAAAAAAATCATGTACATCTTAATGGCATTATTCATAAGCATTATAATATACAGCTGGTATTCAGAACACCCTCTCTCAACAACACCGATTTCTGTCAGCCTGACCAATTCTCTTTGTCTAATTATTCCATGCTTATTTTATTTCTATGAGACTTTTAAAAGTCCCCCAATGGTGAGCCTATCAAAGCAGCCAGCATTTTGGATTGTAACTGGGTTTCTCTTTATGATCACCTGTACACTACCATTCTATCTACTCGAAGATTATATACACGAAAACATGTTAGACTTATATGTCCAAATATATATACTGAACAATGTTTTTTACTGTTTGCTCTTTTTATTAATCTCAAAAGCATTCTTATGCAAGTCGGAAATAAGCAAATAGTTATTTTTTTAATTGTAACTACTTTTTTAATCTTGGTTCTATTAGGCTTAATAGTTACAATTCTTTACTTATATCAAAAAAAGAGAATAGCCTTCCAGAAACACCTCGCAGTGACACAATTAGAAATCCAAGAAGAGACATTTCAAAACATTTCCCGGGAGATTCATGATAATATTGGCCTATCGCTTACGCTGGCAAAATTACATTTAAACACACTCACACTTAATCCATCTCAAACACCACATGCATCCATAATAACCTCCATAGAACTGATTACGCAAGCAATTCATGATCTAAGCGACATTTCTAAAAACCTAAATTCTGAAGCTATACGCAATCAAGGTTTTCTAAATGTTCTAACTGATGGGTTGGAAAGATTGAAAAAGTGCGGAAGGTATGACATTTCGTTTTCAGTAATTGGTACAACGACTTTTATGGATATACAAAAGGAAACAATTCTTTACAGGATCACCCAAGAAGCATTAAATAATATAATAAAACACTCTAATGCCAGCAAGATACATTTCCAATTGAACTATAATGACGCCCATTTAAGTTTATTCATTAAAGATGATGGTGTCGGTATTAACTGGGCCCAAATGGAAAAAGCAAAATTGACCAGAATAATGGCTGGCTTAAACAATATGAAAGCACGGGCAAAACTTGTGAATGGCACATGCAATGTTCAAAGTGATGAAACTGGAACAAGTATTTACGTCACAATCCCATATTAACAAAAAATGAAAGAAATCCCAGCAATTAAAGTAGCATTGGCAGACGATCATATTCTTCTACGAAGTGCCCTTGCCGGATTAATAAATAGTTTTGATAACTGTAGGGTTGTTTGTCAGGCAAATGATGGCAGGGAATTAATCGAACTTGCACAACAGGAACCGCACCCTGATGTTATATTATTAGACGTAAGTATGCCCTATATGGATGGGTATGATACTGCGGTTTGGTTTCAGAAAAATATGCCTCATATAAATATTTTGATGCTAACGATGTATGATTCAGAACTGCTCTTAATAAGATTAGTGCAGGCGGGGGTAAGAGGGTTTCTCAAAAAAGATATACATCCTTCGGAATTAAAATTTGCTATTCAATCCGTGATTGAAAATGGCTACTACTATTCCAATCATACATCGAGTAAATTAGCTAGTTTGATTAGGTTTAGCGGAAAAGATCAAACGCTCTTACAAAAAGTTATGTTGGATGATTACGAAATGCTTTTTTTAAAACTGGCTTGTACAGAAATGACATATAAAGAAATCGCCCTGGAAATGAATCTTAATCCGCGGGCAGTAGACAGCCTTAGAGATGACCTTTTTGAAAAGTTGGACGTTAGAAGCCGGGTTGGGTTGGCATTATATGCTATAAGAAAGGGAATTGTAACGTTCTGATCAATCGATTAGCTTATTTCTCATACCATACATAATAAGTCCGGCGATTGTTTTTGCACCTACTTTGGTTTTCATGTTCTGCCTGATAGTTTCAATGGTGCGTGGGCTTAGAAAAATTTCTTTAGATATTTCTTCAGTAGTTTTATCTTCTGCTAGTAATTTTAAAATGCGAATTTCTTTCTCGGAGAACTTGACAGGATTTGGATAAAATTGTCTTACCTGTCGTTTAGTTTGCAACTTGGAAAGCACCGCTTTATTCACAAGGTCATTAAAGTAAAAATCATCGTTCATGCAAGTAAGTATTGCCTGGTAAATTTCTTCTGGATCTGTAGTTTTTGTCAAATAGGCATTAGCGCCCATCTCTAGCATGCGAGTAATCATTTCCTGGTCATCATACATTGTAAGTACGATCACCTTTACGTCCTCATATTCCTTACGCAGGATATTAATGGCATTTACGCCGTCTACCTCCGGCATGCGAATGTCCATTAATAGGACATCGGGACGTTTTAATTGCATCCGGTGCATAAGGTCCTTGCCATCCTCTGCTTCCCACAGTATTTTCAGGTATTCCTTGCCTTTAAGGGCCATTTTGATGCCATCCCGAAAGATCTTATGGTCATCGGCAATAGCGACCTTAATAGTCAATTCAGCGCTCATAGCGGGTAGGTTGGTTTACGGGTTATCTATATTGGTTTGCAAAATATCGGATTACTTCCAAAGTAGTCTTTCTTTTTCAATCTCCGGTAAATTTCGATACCACTTCGAACTATTCCGATTAAGCGATTAGGAATTTTACGATCACACTGGTATTTACCGAATGCTTGAAATCGGGCAGTTCTGCTCTTGTTAACGCTTCCCGATCACCTTATTTTTGTTCGGAAGTTGATTGATAGAAAGCCAAGCCATCCAATGTCCAATTCACCGTCCTGTAACTAATTTCCAATTTTCCTGTGAACCCTGTCAATCAACTTCTCTTTTTGCATTTCTAAACGGATTTAATCTCTCAAATATTTGCCGGGTCCGTTTTTTTAATTTTACGGCAGATTTCAGGAAGCCCCGTTTTTAAAATCCAGCCGGATTTCTGCAATCGAGCTTTTTCACATTTGTGCATAATTATCCACACTCTCATTTTCCCCGGGAATCTTATTCACAACCAGTTAACCAAGTTTGCCTCGGTTCATCTTAGTATTTTTACGAATTTAGCCGCGTAGATTCGCGCAATTTTTATCGTATGTTTTCACGTAAAATTCCGAGGAAACTCACTATGGGCCTACTTTTGGGGCAATTTACACATTTCTTACACTTGCTGGGCACGGTTGCGGGAGTTTTTTTTTACGAGTTTATTCACACCCTGAATCTATACATAACATCCTCCAAAACTTACTACTATGATTAAGGAATTAAACCTCAAGGCAAATTTGGCTCAGGTAGGTGAAGAAGTGGGACTGGAATTGGGAACTCAAATGGTTAAGAACTATCGCCAAGCTAACCCCACTGACGTTCAATGGTATCTGATCGGCCGCGAGATAATTGAAAAGATCCTCGCGCAGCCTGGTTGCGTTGGTTTGAAATTCTATAATGCCTACAATGAAGTTGGTGAAAAAACCCTGGTTTATGTAGGAATTGACCAAAATGGGAAAGGAATACTGGAATATTCAGTGGTAACTGCTGAAGGCCAGTTGAATAAAGAAAAAGGAATTGTAGCTGATAGAATAAGACAGGGAGTAAGAACCGACGAAGCTACGGGCATTGACGATTTTGAGTGGACAACAGATTAATAATCGCGAATAATTAGGATAAAGCTTTCAATTTTATGTCTTAGTGATTATATTTGAAACCAAAAGTTTCATTATAATCCAGTTACTTGAAAATATTAGTTATCTCTCATCACTTGTACCCATATTTGTTTTCTTTTTCTTATTCAAAAAATTAAAAAAAGAAAAACAGATATGGGTTATTTTATTGTATTTGCTTTTCTCATTTATTTCAGATTCATTAATTCTGTATGAGATTACTCCAGCAAGTACTTTGGCTATCAGACTCCAAATTTCAATTTTTAGCTATATTGAATATGTTCTTTTTTCCGTTTATTTAGCCTTGTCTATAAATAATCAGCTGGTAAAATCACTCATATATGTACTAATAGGGCTGTTTACACTATTCTGCGGATTTTATATATATTATAATTTTTATAAAGGTGACTTTTACTCGACAATTGCAACTATTGAAGCTATTGTTTTAATTGTATTATCAATTGTGGGATTATATGATTTAATTAAACAACCAGATCTGTTTTTTATATATTCTTCATCCCAATTCTGGATAATTGTTGCTTTCCTATTTTTCTTGGCCGGTACATTTTTCCTTACTATTATTTTGGAGAATTTGTCGAAAGTAGAAGCAAATAAGTATTGGAGTATCAATTTAATATTTAATACTCTTAAAAATATGCTCTTCGCTATTGCGTTTTTTATTCATAAAAAGAAATTTTTGATTCATTCTGGTTAAACACACATACACTAAACTCAGATAAACCCCAATGTTTTTTCTGCAAGCAGACCAACCCTCGACCGTTTCCCTGGTACTATTCTTCGGTACCATTGGTATGCTTGCGCTTGCCATAGGACTCATCGTATTCATCATATTCCATCAACGTAAGGTCATCCGCTACCAGCTCCAACTCCAAAAAATGGAACAGGATCAGCAAAAAATGCTGCTCAACGCCTCTATCCGCCTCCAGGAAGAGGAACGCCAGCGCATAGCTGCCGACCTCCACGACGACGCCGGACCCCTCCTGGCCACCGCCCGCCTCTACCTGAACGAAAACCTGGTGAACCTGGATAAAACTACCCAACTGCAAAGCATCTACAACGCCAAGCAAATTATCGACGATACCATCCAGCTCATCCGTAATATATCGCACAGCCTTATGCCTCCTACCCTCAAAAACTTTGGTTTGGAGTCAGCCGTAAACGACCTGTTCCAGAAAATTAGCGGCGCCGGCACCATGAACGCCAGTTGCCGTTTCCACGACTATAGAGAGCGAATGGCGCCCGAAAAAGAGCTTATCGTGTTCAGGGTCATACAGGAACTGGTGAACAATATTCTTAAACATAGCAATGCCAGCTTCATTCACCTTACACAGAATAACAACGACGGCAAATGCTATATCCGCCTGCATCACGACGGACGCGGGCTCACACAAAACGATTTTGAAAAATTAAATAAAAGCACAGTCGGCCTCGGACTTAAAAACATCCAGAGCCGCCTGAAAGTATTACACGGAAAAATCCAATTTGAAAAAGATATGAGCCAAACCTATTACAAAGCCACCATCGAAATCCCCCGCGAAGAAGACGACAGGCATTAACAGGTGTAATTCGTATCTTTGAAACCCGCTTAAGTCAATACCTATGGGAGTCATTAAAGTGGCTATTGCCGACGACCACAAAATATTCAGAAAAGGAGTCATCCTTTCCCTGAGGCCGTACACCAATATCAAGTTCGTGCTGGAAGCCGACCACGGCCAGCAACTGCTCGATGGCCTGCAAGAGATCAGCGCAGACGATAAGCCAGACGTTATCCTCATGGACCTGCGCATGCCCATGAAAGACGGCATAGAAACTACAAAACAGGTAGCCAAACAATTCCCGCAAATACACATCATAGCCCTTACCATGTTCGAGGACGAACGCTTCGTGAGCCATATGATGGAAATAGGGGCCAATGGTTATCTCCTTAAAAGCGCCGACCCCGCAGAGATCAAACGCGCCATCATGGAAGTAATGAGCAAGGGATACTACCTCAATAATTTTGTGAACCGCATACTCCTTAAAAAATCGCACTCCAAGACCAAGGCCATCCCAACCCTCAATAGCGAAATAACCTTGAACGACCGCGAAAGGGACGTGATCAAATACATCTGCATGGAGTTTACAGCCCAGGAAATAGCGCAAAAACTGGAGGTAAGCCCCCGCACGGTGGAGGCCATTAAAGACAGGCTAATGGAAAGATTTGGAGCAAAAAATACCGCAGGACTGGTATTTTTCGCGGTAAAAAATAACCTGGTCGACTAACCGAGACTTATACTTAGAACCGCATCTCAGGTACATCGCCTTCTACTATCAGCTTGCCGGCTGTTTTGGCCTTTATTTCATCCACGCTAATGCCCGGCGCACGCTCCAACAGCCGAAAACCTTCCGGCGTTACATCCAACACCGCAATTTCAGTCACGATCTTTTTTACACATCGTACGCCTGTCAAAGGCAATGTACAGGCATGCAATAGTTTGGACTCTCCTTTAGGATTGGTATGCATCATGGCCACGATAATATTCCGCGCACTTGCAACCAGGTCCATTGCCCCGCCCATGCCCTTCACCATCTTGCCGGGTATCTTCCAGTTGGCAATGTCTCCCTGCTCGCTTACTTCCATCGCGCCCAGTACGGTCAGGTCTACCTTGCCCGCCCTGATCATTCCAAAGCTTTCGGCGCTGTCGAAGAACGAACCGCCCGGTAAAATGGTCACCGTTTCCTTACCAGCATTTATCAGGTCTGCGTCCATTTCTTCTTCCGTAGGATATGGGCCCATGCCCAGCATGCCGTTCTCTGACTGCAGCATGATCATCATGCCCTCGGGAATATAATTCGCCACCAGCGTGGGAATGCCAATGCCCAGATTCACATACATGCCATCCCTTAACTCCTGGGCTATGCGCTTTGCTATACCGTATTTATCTAACGCCATAATTAAATTGAATTATTATTAAGGCTGGAACTTATCGATTAATGCGAACCGTTTTGCGCTCTATCCTTTTTTCATAATTGCTTCCCTGGAAGATCCTATGCACATAAATGCCGGGCACGTGTATCTGGTCTGGCTCCAATTCTCCGGGTTGCACCAATTGCTCTACTTCGGCAATAGTAATATCTCCTGCCTTTGCCATGGAAGTGGAAAAATTGCGGGTGGTCTTGCGAAATACCAGGTTGCCGAAGGTATCGCCCTTCCAGGCCTTTACAATTGCAAACTGCGCGTGCAGGGCATATTCCATCAGGTAAGGCTTGCCGTTAAACGTACGTGCCTCCTTTCCTTGCCCTATTTCCGTTCCGTACCCTGCGGGCGTAAAAAAAGCAGGAATGCCCATACCAGCCATCTGAATGCGTGTGGCAAGCGTTCCCTGGGGTATCAGGTCAACTTCCAGCTCACCGCTCAGCAATTGCCGCTCAAACTCGGCATTCTCGCCGACATAGGAGCTCATCATTTTCTTTATCTGTCGGGTTTTCAGCAGCAGGCCCAGCCCAAAATCATCTACTCCCGCATTGTTTGAAATACAGGTAAGGTCCTTTACTCCTTTTCTTACCAGCGCGTTGATGCAGTTTTCCGGTATACCGCACAGTCCGAACCCGCCCAGCATCAACACCGCGCCATCGCCAATGTCCCTGATGGCTTCATCAGCATTTTGAACAAGCTTTCGCATGACTGAGAATAATTTTTTTTGAAGAAGGCAAAAGTACAACCTATTGCGAACTCATACCCTTGTATGCATCCTGTATGCGCCGGTTGGCCCGGGAGGCCAGCGAATCGAAGATTCTTTTATTCTGCACCGGATGCGCAACATAATATTGATAACTCTTTACAAACTGGTCCCAGCTGGTATTGTGCATTTTAAATACCCGCTCATACAACCGGTGCCGCTCTGCCTGCACATCGATCTTATTGGAATCCTTCAACACAAAATTCTGCACAAACTCATCGGCCTGCACCACATCCCAGATCACATTTTCCATTTTATTGGGCGGCAGCACTTCCTCGGGCTTTTCATTGCCCCTGCAACCCATAATGCAACACAATAAAACAATGGAAAATAACCTCCTCATCTCAATTCGAGTTTATACAACGATGCATTGGACACGTCTACCCTGCCCAACACGTCCAGGGCCCTGCTCTTTTCATCGGGCGAAGCTTTTTTGAACACCTTGATCAGCTCGCCCGACCTGCCCTGGAAAAAGAATTGGATGATCATTGAATTGGGAATCTCTGTATTGAGCGTGCCCAGCATGTTCAATGAATTTAAAATAGCCGTTCTGGCGGTAGCTTCATTCTCGTACATATGGTCCATGCCGAGCCTGAAATAACTGTACATGGCATCGTGAACGATGTTATACCGGTTATTGGTCAGATTTTCCGTCAGCCAGTAGCGGTTGCGCAAGCCATCGAAGGCGCGCCAGCCCGTAATATCCCTGCTTTCGGGAGCATTGTTCACAATGCTCTGCGCTTTTTGAAAATACTGCTCTCCTTCACGCGGAGCAAAGGAATTGAAATCGAGGCCCAATATCACATACACGTAATATGCAAATATCGCGGTCAGGTTAGCAGCGATGGGATCGGTGCCCTGCACCCGGTTTTCGTTGAACTCCAGCGGCTGAAATTCAACATAGCGGAACACCACGCCCTCGTCCATGTGATTGATCAAAGGCGTTTGGTAAGCTGAATTGTAAACCGGCCGTGCAGCCTGAATGGTCAGTGAAGCCTGGTAGATATTGGTGCCTACCAGCTTCTCAATGTTCAATAAAAAATTACAAATGATCTTTTCCTGCTGCGAGAAGGTATGGTTGGTCCATTTTCTATTGTTCACGAAATTGTTCAGCGAGGTTTGAAGCGTTTGAAAAACCTTCTTATCCACCTGCGAACCGATCCGGCTGGAATTGACCGTAATGCGCGCCTGCAGCTCCTGTGCCTTCAATTGCACCCCCATCAACACCAGCACACCCGCAATAAAAATCACTTTACGCATGAAGTAAGTTTACAATCCTATCAACGATATCTTTTGCTACTTGTTGCTTTGGTTTTCGCTCATACGCCAGCTCTTTACCATTTCTTTCGAAAATGGTGATCTTATTGGTATCATGACCGAAGCCCGCCCCCTCGTCGTTCAGGGAATTCAATACGATCAGGTCGGCATTCTTGCCTTCCAGCTTGCGCAGGGCATATTCTTTTTCATTGTTGGTTTCCAGGGCAAACCCTACCAGTATCTGTCCATTCTTCTTTTGCTGCCCCAGCGTCTTCAAAATATCCCTGGTCTTTACCAGCTCCAACACTACTGTTTCACCGGTTTTCTTGATCTTTTCATTGGCGGTTGTCGCCGGCGTATAGTCGGCTACGGCAGCCGACATGATGGCAACATCGGAACTTTCAAATTCCAACATGCAAGCCTGGTACATTTCCTCTGCAGTACGCACCTTCTTAAGATGAACGCCTGGTATGGACGGAGCAAGCGAAGAAGGGCCCAATACCAGGTTTACCTCCGCGCCGCGATTGGCCAATTCCTTTGAAAGCGCAATGCCCATTTTGCCAGATGAATGGTTGCCGATGAATCGCACAGGGTCTATAGGCTCATACGTAGGTCCCGCCGTTACCAGCACCTTCTTTCCCACCAGGTCCTTTTCAAGAAAGATGTGTTCATCGATAAATTGAAGAATGGCTTCCGGTTCGGCCATGCGCCCATCTCCATACAGGCCGCTCGCCAGCTCTCCCTTATCCACGGGAATGATAACGTTGCCGTACGACCGAAGTTTATCGAGATTGGAAACAGTGGTAGTATGATGCCACATATCCTCGTCCATGGCAGGCGCCACTACTACCGGGCAGGTAGCCGAAAGATAGGTTGCCATCAATAAATTATCGCATTGGCCCGTGGCCATTTTAGCCAGCGTATTGCAGCTTAATGGGGCGATGAGCATTACATCGGCCCAACGGCCCAACATTACATGGTTGGCCCAGGCCTCTTCAGTGAAGAGGTCCGTTAAAACAGGATTCTTTGAAAGCGTTGACAATGTAAGCGGCGTAACAAAGTCCTTCGCAGCGGGGGTCATGATCACTTTTACTTCCGCTCCTGCCTTTACAAACTGGCGGACCAGCAGGATAGACTTATAGGCGGCAATGCTACCGGTGACGCCTAACAGGATTTTTTTCCCCTTGAACATGCTTTAAAATTAAAACATTTTATGGACGGAATGCTGTATACCCAACGCTTAAAACAAAAAGCGACAGCTTTGTGACTGTCGCCCTGACGAAATGTACTTACCCGTTAGCTGAACAGGTCATCTGTATTCTTTCGGTAGTATATCTTGTTCTCCATGAATTCCTGTGTTGCCAGCAGCGAGGGATTGGGCATGCGCTCGTAAGCCCTCGATATTTCTATCTGCTCCTTATTTTCATGGATCTCTTCCAGGCTGTCTGTATGACTTGCGAATTCATCCAGCTTGTTATGCAGTTCTTCCTTCATGGCAATGTTGATCTGGTTTGCCCTTTTGGCTACAATGGCAATAGACTCATACAGGTTGCCGGTTTTACCCTTGATCTCTGTAAGATTACGGGTTTCTACCACGTTGCTGGTGTTAGCACTAAGTTGACGCCTTAGTTTGCTCATTTTGTAATGCTTTTATATTGTTTTGCGATAAGTTCAAATAACGCTCCGTCTCCTTCATCAATTTGCTGTCAGGGAAACGGTCGATAAAATCGTTGCATTCCGTAATCACCTGCTCAAACCTTGCAAATTTCTTTTCTTCTATGCTCATGAGCGCAAACTGGTAGTAAGATTTTATTACTTGCAGCTTGTATTCGTCGCTTTTTTCAGAATCCGGAAAGGTATTCATTAAATTGGTAAAAGCAATGCCTGCGGCCCTGTACTGCCCCAGATTATAATACAGTTCGGCATTCTTAAACTCCTTCATCTCCAGCTTAGCCCTGCATCGATCGATGATATCGGTGGCTTCCTTGATGCGGGCCGACCCTGGATGCGTATTGATGAAGGTCTGCATCAGGCCGATGGTACGCTGAGTATTGGTTTGGTCCAACTCCACCTTTGGCGACTGCTTAAAATAAGTAAATGCGCGCATGTACTCCATTTCCTCTGCCCTGGCACTGTTGGGAAAAACTTCCACAAACCCTTTGAACAGGTTTTCGGCGTTCAGGTAGTCGCGCTGGTAATAGGCGCAGTAAGCATATTTATAATATACGTCTTCGAACTGGGGTGTACCCTTTACAATCGGGAACAGCTCTTCGAACAGGAGTTGGGCGTAATTGTATTTTTTCTTGGCGTAGTACTGCTCAGCCATTCTAAGCTTGTAATCGTAGTCAGTACTCTTCTGCACCTTGCTGAACTTGGAACAGGAGGTAAGCGCCAGGGAAACCAACAGTAAACAGGTGATAAGTCTCATAAAGGCGGGCAAAGTTAATCTTATTTGTACAAATTTGGAAGAATTTAGGCCGCTTCCAAAGAACTAAGCGTTAAGATTAATAAAAAAACCCTCCCCGAGGGGAGGGTTTTAAATATTTGATTTAGATGATCTTAGTTTCTCCTTCTCAAGCCCGGGTGCGGAGCAGGGATGGTGTTAGGGCCTTCTTCACCGGTGGCATCGCGCAGGTCCACTGTATTTTCGTCCTCGCCGGTAGTGGTGGGCTGACCGGAGCGCCAGATGAAGCGGTCTTGGCTAATGCCTTCTCTATCAACCAGGTAGTTGATCACTGCGTTCACCCTGTCCCAGCTAAGTTGCTGTGCGGCCTTGCTGGATTCGCCGTAGCCAATTACAGCTATGCGGCAGGTTGGATTGTCACGCAGCTTCTGTGCTACGCTGGCAAGCAGTGCCCTTGCATCGTTGCTCAATGTTACGGAGCGGCCGGTGAAGGTAATGCTGGGTAAGTCACCGATTCCGCAGTTACCTGGACGGATGCCTGCGCAGCATGTATCGAGCCTTTGCCTGATTTCCTGGCAGCAAGCGGGTTCTGGGCACTTACCTACACCATCAGCATCTACGGGCTGGCACTGTGTGGGGGTGATCAGTTCCTTGTCGCGGAAGTCAGGAACGCCGTCGCCGTCTGTATCGCGGCTTACACCACGAACGTCAACCGGTGCACCGGCAGGCGTGTTGGGCTCCTCATCGAACTGGTCAGTTACTTTGTCGCCATCAGCATCGTCCAGTATAGGCTTTGGAAGCTTCATGTGCTGGGGAGCGTTGAGCTCGTTGTACGCATAGTCGAGGGGGTTAATCCACCACAGCGGTTCAACAGCCTTGGCTCCAACGTTGATGTTCAGGCCAACAGAAAAGAAGTTGTATGAATCGAAGTCGCGTGATTGTGCGGGTTCTGTTACGCTGTTCTCCTGCCACTGCTGTCCGTCCAACAGGTCTGTTTTGGGAGCAGAGAATTTATCTTCTATGGCAATGTTGAGCCTGTTAGATACTTTGAACTGAACGCCGGCGCCTATCACAAATACAGGCCGGAAGGGTTTGTCGAACAATTCGGGTTGGGTAGCGTCTCTTTCTGCATCGGTTTCATAAGAGTCATCCAGGATGTTATCTTTCAGTTCATCCCTGATGTCTTTCCTGTTCTCATAAGTAGAAGCTATGGCCAGGGCTGAAGCAAAATTGTACGGGGTGTTACCGTTCAGTGCGTTGATCTTGGCATTGTAGATCATTCCACCGATACCGCCGAATGCATACACATTGAACCCCGTTCTCGCCCTATGGAAACGGATATTATTCAAAGTCACAACACCTTGCAAGCTTAATTCAGTAATGTTGGTTTTGTAGTTGTAGAATACGCGTTGGGTTGCTGAGTTATAAGCATTCCAGGCAGGGTTGCGATCATAAGACTGAGAAGGGCTGAAGTTAAGCCCCCTTGCCCAACCAAGATCCAGCTCTCCACGCAAAGAGAAAACATATCCCAAAGCCTTTCTCGCATGAATACCTACACCAGGCGTAAACAGCCTGGAGCGGACATCCCCGGACACATTGAACAAACCAGCTTTAATACCAAACTCCCATTGATTCCTGGGTTTAGCAGGAAACGGATACGCGTTGTTCTGAAATTCGTTGTGCTGAGGTAAGTTTTTAGCAGGTATCAAAGATGAGTCCTTCATGTCGTAGGCTGATATTTTCTGAGCGTACGCTCCAGACACAGCCATACACAGGAAGCCAATAAGAAATAGGTACCTTTTGCTTGCCATAACTAAGATTTATGATATTGAATAAATGATGGAGAATTTACGCAAAAATATTGATTGACCCATAAATAACAAATTTTTTTACCCTAACAACAACCGTTAGGGGTTATTTGTGGAATCCGCTGCATCACATTGCTTCACTGCAATTATTGAACCAACCCACGTTTCTTTTTTTTAATTGAGTAATTTGCCGCCCATTCAATACAATGAGAATATCACAAGCAATATTACACGAAGAATTGGCACTGTTCGATAAAAAGTTCAGGGAAGCAGTCAAGAGCAATGTACCAACGCTCGACAGGATCACGCGATTCATCGTGAACCGGAAAGGCAAGCAGCTTCGCCCGATGTTTGTATTGCTGTCGGCCAAACTGTGCGGTCCTATTACCGAAACCACCTACCGTGCCGCTTCACTGGTAGAGCTGCTGCACACAGCCACACTGGTGCACGACGACGTGGTAGACGAATCCCTGGAACGCCGGGGCTTCTTCTCCACTTATGCACTCTGGAAAACAAAAATCTCCGTGCTGATAGGCGATTACCTCCTGGCCAAAGGACTGCTGCTGTCCTTGAACAACGACGACTTTCAGATATTGAAAATCCTTTCCGAAGCAGTCCGGCTCATGAGTGAAGGCGAATTGCTGCAGATTGAAAAATCGCGCTCCCTGAACCTTAGCGAAGAAGTGTATTTTGAAATAATCCGTAACAAAACCGCGTCCCTGCTTGCTTCGGCCTGCGCCGCCGGTGCATACTCCAGCAGCCAGGACCCCGCCGTAACCGAAAAAATGCGCCTGTTCGGCGAGAAGGTGGGGATAGCATTCCAGATAAAAGACGACCTGTTCGATTACGGATCGGAAAAAATCGGCAAACCCACCGGCAACGATATCAAGGAAAAGAAGATCACCCTACCTTTAATATATACATTGAACAAACTGGAAAAACCCCAGCGCCGCCAATGCATATACATCATCAAAAACGAAAACAAACAAAAGGAAAAAGTGCAATTTGTGATCAATAAAGTAAAAGAGGCAGGCGGCATTGCCTACGCGGAAAATAAAATGTTCGGCTACCGGGATGAAGCTCTCGCCATCCTGCACGAATTTCCAGATACCGATGTGCGCAAAGGCCTGGAAGAATTGGTTAGATTTACAACTGACAGACAATATTGAGACGGGATGAACAAACGGTGGAACGTATTGCAGGTTGATGAAAACAAGGTGCAGTCCTTACAGGAAGCCTTAAAGATACACCGCGCCCTTTGCAGGATATTGGTGGGCCGCGGCATAGAAACCTTCGAAGGGGCCAGGCATTTCTTCCGGCCTGATCTGTCGCACCTGCACGACCCTTTCCTGATGAAAGACATGGAACTGGCCGTACAACGCATTCTATCGGCCATGGACAGTGGACAACGCATCTTGGTGTATGGCGATTACGATGTAGACGGCACTACCGCCGTTTCCAGCGTGTTCCGCTTCCTGGAGAAAATTTATACCCCCGACAAAATTGATTACTATATTCCCCACCGCTACCGCGAAGGCTATGGCATTTCGAAGGCCGGGATCGATTTTGCGCATGCCAATGGTTTTTCATTGGTAATATCGCTCGATTGCGGTATAAAATCCGTCGGGCTTATTGAATATGCACGTACGCTGGGCATGGACTTCATCGTATGTGACCATCACCTGCCCGATTCCGACCTGCCGCCCGCCTACGCCATTTTAAATCCCAAGCAAAAAGATTGCAATTACCCCTATAAGGACCTTTGTGGTTGTGGTATCGGTTTCAAGCTCATCACCGCGCTGGCAAAACGGCTGAACCTTCCTGAAGAGGACTGTTATTGCTACCTGGACATGGTGGCCACTGCCATTGCCGCTGACATTGTACCCATTACCGGCGAAAACCGCGTGCTGGCATATTATGGATTGAAACAGGTGAACGAAAATCCCTGCAATGGCATCAAAGCATTGATCGAGCTCAGCGGCTTGAAAAAATCACTGCTCATCAATAACCTCGTATTCATGATAGCGCCACGGGTAAATGCAGCAGGCCGAATGGACGATGCGCGCAAGGCCGTGCAAATGTTCGTGGAAAAAGAGTACGACAGCGCTTTCGGCTACGCCCGGCAATTGCATGCAGACAATTCAGACCGGCGCGAAGCAGACAGCAGCATCACCGGAGAAGCATTGGCCCTGCTCCGCGGCGATGAAGTGATGGCCGCACGCAAATCGACCGTTGTATTCAAACCTCATTGGCACAAGGGCGTAGTGGGCATCGTGGCCTCGCGGTTGATAGAACACTATTACCGGCCAACCGTAGTGCTCACGCAAAGCGGGGATGTAATTGCCGGCAGTGCGCGCAGCGTAAACGGTTTTAATTTGTATGAGGCCATTCACGCCTGCCGTGAGCACCTCCTGGGTTATGGAGGGCACGTTGCTGCAGCGGGCATGACCATGTTGCCCGAACAACTGGACGCGTTCAGCCGCAAGTTCGAAGACGTGGTGTCCAGCACCATCCCACCGCATTTACTGGTCCCGGAACTGATCATCGATGCAGAAATAAGCTTCAGGGACATTACTCCTTCGATATACAATATCATTTGCCAGATGCAACCATTCGGGCCCGAAAACATGCAGCCGGTACTGATGGCAAGGTATGTAACCGACACGGGCTACTCCAAGATCCTCAAGGAACAACACATCAAATTCTCCCTGCAGCAGGGCCCGGTAGTGATCAGCGGCATCGGATTTAATATGGCCGATAAATTCAACCTGCTCCACCTGAGGAGGCCGGTAGACATTGTTTTTACGCTAGATGAAAACGAATGGAACGGCAGCAAGCACCTGCAGCTAAAAATAATCGACCTCCGCCCGGCGGAGGTCAATTAAAAAAGATCGATATAACGGGAATGCCTATGTCAGGATGATCCGGCTTTTCTTTTCGTCCTGCATCAACTCCACGCTTCGGTTAATGAACGACGTAAGATCGTTGCCCTTCAGCAGCCCCTGCGAAAGCAAGGCAAGGTCTGCCAGGTTCCGTACTATTTTTTGCTGCTTTTCCTTTTCTTCGGTCTGCAGCACGTTCTGGTAAATGGGATGATTTCCATTAACCGTCAACGTTACCTCGTCCGGCATCTTGCCATAAAATCCCATGGTTCCGCCCATGGCCGCCATGTCTTTCATGCGGCGCATGAATTCGGGCCGGGTGGCCACTACCGGCGGGGTTTCGGGCGATAGGCCTTTAACCTCCACCTTTACGTGCAGCTCGGGCACGTCTACGTTGAACAGTTCTTTCAGCCTCGACTCTTCGTCCTTGCTCAATACGCTTTCGCCGCCTTCCTGCGGGTCGACCAGGTTATCGGCAATATCAGAGTCCACGCGGGTAAAGTGAACGTTGTCCCATTTCAATTCTACCTGGTTAATGAAGGCCGCGTCTATCAGCGTTTCCATCCTTACTACGATATAACCTTTGGCCTGGGCGGCCTGTATGTAGCTATGCTGTTGAACGGGATCGGTGGTGTACAGGATCACGAGCTTGCCATTCTTGTTTTTCTGGAGCGTTTCCGCGGCCATCCTGTATTCTTCCAGCGTGTGGAACTTATCGTCGTTCATGGACTGCATGATGAAGAACTTGTTGGCCTTCTCCAGGAACTTATCATCGGTCATCATGCCATACTTCACGAACAAGCCGAGGCTTTCCCATTTTTCTTCGAAGGAAGCGCGGTCCTTATTAAAAATCTCTTCCAGCTTGTCGGCCACTTTTTTGGTGATATGGCTATTGATCTTGCGCACATTGGGATCGCCCTGCAGGTAGCTTCGGCTAACGTTCAACGGTATATCCGGCGAGTCGATCACGCCATGCAACAGCATCAGGAACTCGGGCACGATGTCCTTTACCTCATCGGTAACAAACACCTGGTTGCTGTATAGCTGTATCTTGTCTTTTTGTATCTCGTAGCTCTGCTTGATCTTGGGGAAATATAAGATACCGGTAAGATTGAAAGGATAGTCCACGTTCAGGTGTATCCAGAAAAGCGGCAGTTCATTGTAAGCATACAATTCTTTATAAAAATCCTGGTAGTCCTGCGTGGTCAATTCGGCCGGCTTTCTTTTCCATGCGGGCCTGGGATTGTTCACCTGCTCGTCTTTGAAAAAAATGGGCACGGGCAGGAAGCGGCAGAACTTTCTAAGGATGGAACGGATACGGCCTTCGTCGAGGAATTCGGTGCTTTCTTCATTTATATGCAGTACGATGGTGGTGCCCCGCTCGGGTTTTTCAGTTTCCTCGATAATATATTCCGGGCTGCCATCGCACTCCCACCGGACCGCGGGAGCGTCTTTCCATGATTTGGTGAAGATTTCCACCTGCTCGCTGACCATGAAGGCCGAATAGAAGCCCAATCCAAAATGGCCGATGATATTGGCCTCGTTCTGGCCCTTGTATTTTTCCAGGAACTCTTCGGCGCTGGAAAAGGCCACCTGGTTGATATATTTATCTACTTCTTCGGCGGTCATGCCTATGCCCCTATCGGCGATGGTAATGGTCTTTTTTTCCTTATCCAGGCTGATATCTATGCGCAATTCGCCCAGTTCATCCTTGAATTCGCCGGACGAGGCAAGCATATTGAGCTTTTGGGTGGCGTCAACGGCATTGCTCACCAGTTCCCGCACGAAGATCTCGTGGTCGCTGTAAAGGAACTTTTTAATGATGGGAAAAATGTTCTCTGTTTGTACCCGTATTGCACCTTTTTGCATAAATGGCAGTTTTAGAATGGATTATAATGGCTTGGCAAGGATGGCAAACAAAATGCCATTCGGCTCCGACTGTCAGACTGGCAATCATTCCCAATTGCCGCGTCGCCAAGGTACGGTATCTGTCTAAACGGATCGTGGCACCGCGAGAATTCCGAAGGATATCTACCAATGATAAGGTATTCAAAAAGCCCTGAAATTGTATCGGAACTTCGGCGTTTTCCCCTACCTTTGCAGCCCATTTATTTTTTTAACCTAAAACAGGGATGATGAACAATTATGAATTGATGGTGATCTTTACCCCTGTGCTGTCTGAGGATGACTTTAAAGCGTCCCAGAAAAAATACACTTCTTTCCTCAAAGAAAACGGGGGCGAAGTGGTGCACGAAAATCCCTGGGGATTAAGATCACTGGCGTATCCGATAAACAAGAAGACCACTGGTCTTTATTGGGTATTGGAATATTCTGCGCCATCCGACTTCAATGAGAAGCTGAAAATACAGCTTCTGCGTGACGAGAACGTTCTCCGTCACATGAGCACCAGGCTCGATAAATACGCCGTCGAGTACAACTCTAAAAGGAGAAGTGGCGTACCTACCGGAACTGAAAAAGTGGAGGATTAAACTATGGCAAAATCAAATGAAATCAAGTATTTAACGGCCATTAAGACCGAAAAACGCCAGAAGAAATACTGCCGCTTCAAAAAGTTCGGTATAAAGTATATTGACTATAAGGATGCTGACTTCCTGAAGAAATTCCTGAACGAGCAGGGCAAGCTGTTGCCGCGCCGTATTACAGGCAATTCGCTGAAATACCAGCGCAAAGTGTCCCAGGCCGTTAAAAAGGCCCGTCAAATGGCGTTATTGCCAAACGTAACTGACCTTTTAAAGTAAGGAGGTAGCCATCATGCAAGTAATTTTAATTCAAGACGTAAACAACCTGGGTGGCATCAACGAAGTAGTGAACGTGCGCAACGGTTATGCCCGCAACTTCCTTTTCCCCCGCCAGATGGCGGTAGAAGCTTCTCCCTCCAACATGAAGCAATTGGAAGAGCGCCTGAAGCAGCAGAAAAAGAAAGAGGAGAAAATGCTCGCCGAAGTAAATAAGGTCGTGGAAGTATTGAAAGAATCCCCCCTGAAAATCGGAGCTAAAACAGGAACCAGCGGTAAGATCTTCGGTAGCGTAACCTCGGTACAGATTGCCCGTGCCATCCGCGACCAGAAAGGGTATGAAATCGACAGGCGCCGCATTCACCTGGTAGACGATGTAAAGGAGCTGGGTACTTACAAAGCGAAAATCGATTTTGGCAATGGCCAGGAAACTGAGGTTGAGCTGGAAGTAGTAGCCGAATAAGCCCTGTTGGCGGGCCTGTTGAACCACAGGCCAGAAATTATTAGAGATAGTGGGACAATGAAAATAATCCTATATCTTTATAGTGGTTCTAATGCAGTTAGTTCTCTACTTGTTCTGAAGGTTTTTTAACAATTCAATGTCTCTCAGTTCATCGTAGCAACATAACTCATTAGTGTTTTATTTAATTTTTTTTAAATCTTGTTACAATGAACATTTACGTAGGAAACCTCTCCTGGACAATGACAGAGGACGATTTGCGGAGCCTGTTTGAACAATATGGAACTGTAAGCTCCGTAAAAATCGTGAAAGACCGTGAAACTGGTCGTAGCCGTGGTTTTGGCTTCGTCGACATGCCCGACGATAATGAAGGGCAGGCAGCACTTACCAATCTGTATGATTCGGAAGTGATGGGGCGCAAGATCATCGTCAATGAATCACAAACCAAACCCAACGCGGGCGGCGGTGGCGGTGGCTTCAAAAAGAGAAGCTTCGGCGGCGGCGGCAGCGGTGGTGGCGGTGGCTATCGCAAAGGCGGTGGCGGCGGTTACAATCGCGGTGGTGGCGGCGGAGGATATAACAGGGACTATTAATCTGGTTTAACCTTCTTCCGATATGGCAATCCTCTTTGTACAAAGAGGATTTTTTATTTCAATAAGTATTGCTGGGTACCTTATGATAACGTTAACGCCATATTAAGACAACTTTAGCTTGTAACATTAAACCATTTTGAGCGTTTAGCATCTATATATATCATACAATAGCAACAGTTTTCTCATAAGCAGTTAGTTTTGGTTACACCCCGCCTTTCCAGGCGGGGTTTTTTTATGCCGGCCATTAAGCCCGGCACATTCTTCAACCAAATATGCAAAACCTTAAGCTAAGTTCACGGCCACATTGGCAATTGGCCTCAGAATCCTACTTTTAGCAGACCAAAGCTATATGTATGGACCGCAGAGATTTTATCAGGAATACCTCACTGGCCACCGCCGGAGTAACCATCCTCAATTTTCCCATCTTTGGCAAAAATGCTCCCAGCAATAAAGTGGTGCTGGCCGTAATGGGTGTTTATAGCCGCGGCGCTTACCTCGCCGAATCATTTGCCAAGCTTGCCAATGTAGAAATTGCTTATATATGCGACGTAGAAAACAAGGCTATTCAAAAAGGCCTGGAAGCCATGAAGGATGCACCACGGAAACCAACGGTAGTAAAAGATATCCGCGAACTGGTGGCCAAAAAAGATTTTGACGGCCTGGTAATAGCCTCACCAGACCACTGGCATGCTCCGGCAAGCTTGCTGGCAGTGGCCAATGGAAAACATGTGTATGTTGAAAAACCCTGCGGTCACAACCCGTATGAAGGTGAACTGCTCGCCCAGGCAATGCAGAAGCATAAAAAGCTCATTCAAATGGGCAACCAGCGCCGCTCCTTTCCCGACCTTATCAATGCAGTGAAGGAAGTAAGGGAGGGCATTATCGGGAATCCTTATTTCGGTAAGGCATGGTATGCAAACAACCGCAAATCCATCGGCTACGGAAAGAAGGTGCCAGTGCCTGCATCGCTTGACTTTGACCTGTGGCAGGGACCAGCCCCGCGCAGGGAATACCGCGACAACCTGGTGCACTATAACTGGCATTGGTTCTGGCATTGGGGCACCGGCGAATCCTGTAACAATGGCACACACGAAATAGATTGCTGCCGTTGGTTCCTGGGGGTGGATTTTCCTACGAAGGTGACCTCGTCGGGCGGGCGTTATGCATTTAAAGACGATTGGGAAACGCCGGACACACAAGTGGCCACGTTCGAGTTCGGGCCCGATAAGGCCATTACCTGGGAAAGCCGTAGCTGCAATGTATTTCCCGTCGAAGGCGCGGGCCGTGGTTTTATTATTTATGGCGACAAGGGAACGCTGGTGAATTATGGCGATGCGGCTTATAAAATATTCGATGAAAAAAACAAACTGGTGAAAGAAGTAAAGTCCGACGTGAAGGCAGATCCCAATAATCCTGTCAGCGCCAGCGGCAACCTCGACATGTACCATTTCAATAATTTTGTGCAGGGCGTCCGTGGAGAGGCTGCTATTACCGCTCCCATCGACGACGGGCACAAAAGCGTATTGCTTTGCCACCTGGCCAATATTGCGCAGCGCACCGGCCGCACGCTCAACTGCGATCCATCGAACGGGCATATTCTACAGGATAAAGCCGCCATGCAATTGTGGAGAAGGGAGTATGAAAAAGGCTGGGAACCGAAGGTATGATGTTATATTAGTGAACGATACAGCAATGAGCAGAAGGAAATTCATTCAATACACAGGAGTGCTGGCAGGCGGGCTGTTACTGCAGCGGGGGCTATCCGGCATGCAAAGCATGCCATGGCAGCGGTTGTCCGTTGGCGTTATAGGCTGCGGCGACCGTGGCAATGGCATCATCCAGGTGATGCATAAACTTCCCGAGCTGTTTAACGTAACCGGTATTTGCGATGTGCTTGATTTCCGCATAGATGCCTGCAAAAAATTATTCAGTAACCCGGCAAGCGTTCAGGTGCACAAAGACTACCGCCATTTGCTCGACGATAAAAATATCCATGCCGTTATAATAGCCACGCCGCTGAACATGCACTACGAAATAGCGGCCGCCGCCCTTGATGCGGGCAAGCATGTATACCTGGAAAAAACAATGACCTACAATATCCGGGAAGCATTGGACCTTGTAAAAAAAGTAAAGGCTAAACCAGCGCTTACACTGCAGGTAGGCCATCAATACCGCTACACGCCTTTGTATTTTAAGGTGAAGGAAATGATAGCAAAGGGTTACCTGGGCAAGGTAACGCAGATCGATTGCCGCTGGGACCGTAACTGGAACTGGCGACGCCCGGTGCCCGATCCAAAGCTGGAAAGACAGATCAACTGGCGCATGTACAAACAATATTCCGGCGGGCTCGTGGCCGAGCTTTTATCACATCAAATAGATTTTATTCACTGGGCTTTCGAAACGCATCCCGATACCATTATCGGAACGGGTGGAATAGACTATTATAAAGATGGCCGTGAAACCTTCGATAACGTGCAGGTGATATTGCGCTATGCAAAGGACGGCATGATCGGCAATTTCGGGGCCACCTGCGGCAATGCGCACGATGGATATTTGTTCAAGATCAAAGGCACGAAAGGCGCGGTACATCTTTTAATGAACGATGGGGTGTTCTATCCCGAAAAAGAAACCAAAAAGCAACTGGAAACGGTAGACGGCGTAGCTGGCGCAACACGTATTACCAGGAACAAGGACGGCGGCATTCCTATTACGCAGGAGCCCATGAAAGATGGCACCTGGTACGCGCTGAAAGATTTTCATACCTGCATCACGGAAAAAAAGAAACCTGTTTCGGACGTTATTACCGGCGCTACAACGGCCTTTACCGTTCACCTTGCCAACAATTCATTGTACAGCGGCTCTATTCAACAATGGAAGCCTGACTATAACTTATCATCCTGAGAGCTATGCAAAAAAACAGTTTCTATATTTTATTATTCATGCTCATGTCAACTATCCATGCTTCGGCGCAGCCGCGCTACGGTGAGAAGGGCTGGACCAATTTGTTCGATGGAAAAACACTGGCCGGCTGGAAAGTGCTGGCGGGTACCGCTACGTATGAAGTAGTGGACAATGCCATTGTGGGCACTACAGTGGCCAACTCCCGCAATACTTTTTTGGTTACCGAAAAATTGTACGATGATTTTGTGCTCGAACTCGAAGTAATGCTTCAGGATACCACGCTCAACTCGGGCATTCAGTTCCGCAGCCAGTTCGATCCGCAAAAAAACAACGGGCAGGGACAGGTATTCGGTTACCAGTTCGAACTGGACCCAAGCGCCAGGCGATGGACGGGTGGTATTTACGATGAATCGCGGCGCGGGTGGTTGTATCCCGGCGCGCTGAATCCCTTGCCGGCAGGAAGCTTTAAGGCTGGCGTGTACAACAAGGTGCGTATAGAGTGCATTGGCAACGATCTCAAAACCTGGATCAACGATATTCCCGCGGCATATGTTATCGACAGTGTAGACCGGAGCGGCTTCATAGCCCTGCAGGTGCACAGCGTGAACAGTTCCGAGCTGGTGGGAAAGAAGATCCATTGGAAAAACATACGCATTAAAACCAGCGGGTTAAAACCCACTCCCTTTCCTGATGGAAAATATATCGTGAACCTTATACCCAATGATCTGTCGGATTATGAACGAAAGAATGGATGGCGTTTGCTCTTCAACGGTAGAAACCCCGATGGATGGATAGGCGCTTACAAAAATACCTTCCCGGAAAAGGGTTGGGTGATCGCGGATGGCACTCTGTCTGTGCTGCCTTCCGATGGAGGAGAATCTAGCAATGGAGGTGATATTGTTACGCAGGAACAGTTTGCCGCATTCGACCTTTCATTCGATTTTAAATTTACGCCCGGCGCAAACAGCGGCGTTAAATATTTCGTTACGCTTTCCGAGGGCAACAAGGGATCGGCCATAGGGTTGGAATACCAGATACTGGACGACAAGCTCCACCCCGATGCAAAAATGGGAAGGGATGGCAACCGCACGCTGGCATCGTTATACGATCTTATACCCGCGCAAAAGCAGGACCGTTTTGTACAGCCGCCCGGTCAATGGAACAGGGGACGCATCGTGGTGCATCCTGATAACAGGGTTGAGCACTACCTGAACGGAGTCAAGGTGCTGGAGTACGTCCGGGGCTCGCAGGCATACCGCGACCTGGTGGCGATCAGCAAATACAAAGTATGGAATGCTTTTGGCGAAGCGCCCCAAGGCCGCATCCTGCTGCAGGACCACGGAAATGCCGTTAGTTTCCGCAGCATTAAGATCAAAAAGCTGAAGGGATGATTTATCGCTCTATAAATGAATAAAACCCGGCAGTGGCCGTATCGGCTATTGATCCCCGTGAGGTCCTATAAATAAAATAAGCTTCTATTTTGCCGGAAGCCTCTGCAAAGCGCAAACCCTTTTCAAGCCCCATTACCATCAGTGCATTGTCCAAAGCATCAGCAGTTATGGCATCTTCCGCCAGCACTGTTACGCTTATAAGATTGTTTTGAATGCTTGCACCGGTGCGTGGGTCGATAATATGCGTGATGCGCCGGCCATTGCTCTCATAAAACCTGCGATAGCTTCCGGAAGTAGTAACCGCGCCGCTATTCAACGACAGAACTTTCTTTACCAGCGATGGGCTGAATGGGTGGTTGCCGGGTGACTCTATTCCTATTTTCATAGCAGTATTGCCTGGCTGCTTCCTTCCGTTTACCCTGATCTCCCCACCCAGTTCGATCATGTAGTTCATAATTGTTTTGGATTCCAGGAAACGCGCCAGTACATCCACAGAATATCCCTGTGCTATGCCATTGACGTCTAGCTGCACGCAGGGTAATTGCTTTTTCAATACTTCGGCTGACCATTTCAGTTTGCCGGCGCCTACGCAGGGCATAATGGCGGCAATGGCCGCAGCGTCAGGCACATCCGTAATTTTTTGTACGCCAAAACCCCATGCATTTACAAGGGGCCATACCGTAATATCGAATGCGCCAACGGTGGCCGTATACATTTCCTGCGCCTTCCGTACCACCTCGCGGAGATGTATATCCGTTCGCACACCTGTGTCTGAATTGTTGAAAGCATTTACCTGGGAGTAAGGCTTGTACAGTGATAAGGAACTGTCAAGACTGTTGAAAATGCTATCAACCTGTGCCTGGGTTACCAGGTTGTCCTGTGCATAGTAAGTAATACGATATACGGTGCCCTGTGCCGGACCAGCTATATGAAATTCTTTGAACGGCCGGTGTTGCCAGGATGTAAAAAATAAGATAACGGTAAGAAAGATAACCAGATGCTTCACATCAGCAAATGTAGAATAAAACAAAAAACGGCGGTTGGATGGCCCTTGAAACACGGGAGCATGTACAGGTTTTGAAAAGAAACAAAACCTTCAAATAGGGTGTTTTTCCCTTGGTTTCTTGCAGTGCCGATTGGTAGCTTTAGCAAGCTTCTAAAACGATGTATCGTGCAAAGCGGATTTTCCATCCAATCGTTTCAGAGGGGTGATCAGCAAGCGTTTAATTTTATTTTTGACCGTTACTATCGTTCTCTCTGTTATTTCGCCAACAGGTTCATACCAGCTAAACCTGTGGCGGAGGATATTACGCAGGAATCCTTTGTAAGGCTTTGGGAAAAACACGATGCCTTCAGTTGCCAGCAGTCCATCAAGGCCTTTCTCTTCATCATTACCCGCAATGCCTGCCTCAATTTTATCAAGCACTGGAACCGGGAGAAAACAAATGAACACCACTGGAGTTTTACGTGGGACGAAACCGAAGAATCCATACTAGCAGATCTTACCCGTTCCGAAGTACTGCAGGAAATATTGATGGCAATAGAGGCATTGCCGCCGGAATGCAGGAAGGTTATAGTGTTGTGCTACATCGAAGGGTTTGACAACCATGAAATAGCACGGCGCTTAGACCTCTCCGTGCACACTATCAAAAACCAAAAGGCAAGGGGGCTGTACCTGTTAAGAAAGCGGCTGCTATTGCCATGAATTTTCCGCAACCTGCATTTTGCAGGTTTTACACCGGTAATCTTCTATAAGCAGCCGTTTTTTATTGACAGCGGCTATTCTGGTATCATTTTGGTGTATACAGAATGTCTTTTAAATAAGTACCGATATGAAAAGAACATTCCTACTGTCATTGCTGGCATCGATAATATTGATGGCAGCCTGTAACAAAAAAGATGAAGGCTCCACCGTGTTAAAAATCAACATGACGGACGCACCGGTGAATGCAGAAGAAGTAAATATCGATCTGCAAGCGGTAAGGGTAAACTTCACGGCCGATTCCAGCGGTTGGACAGACCTCGACGCAATACCCGGCATATACAACCTGCTGGGCTTGCAAAACGGCCTGGACACGCTGATTGCGCAGGGAACAGTTCCCGCAGGCATGTTGAAAGAAATACGCCTGGTATTGGGAAGCAATAACACCATTAAGGTTAACGGCCAGGTATACCCGCTTATCATACCCAGCGGCAGCGAATCGGGTTTGAAGATAAAAGTGAATAAAAAATTGGCAGCCCCTATGGATTCATTGCTGGTAGACTTCGATGCGGCGTTGTCCGTTCACCAGGAAGGTACCGGCGATTACAAGCTGCGGCCTGTGCTTAAGTTGAAATAAGATCCCACAACGCTTAAGAGGATCAAACGCAAAAGCCTCCTGCACGATGTACAGGAGGCTTTTTATATTACGCTATCGGTTAGAGATAATATAATACCCTGAAAAAAGTAAACAACATCAACATTACCGCCAACCATACAAGGTTGTCGGGCTTTAACAGCACACGGGTCAGGACCACTCTTTTTGGGGTTTTAGGAGGCTTTATCATAATGCAAAAATATCTATAGCACGATGTTCGCGACGACTGTCCTGCCATAAATAACATTTGAACAACAAACCTTTAGCTAAGGATACCCCGATGTAAACAACTGCCGTGTAACGGCCAGGCAAAAAAATGCCTGCTTTTCATCCATCATTTTTCAAAGAAAATCAAGGTCAAAAAGCAGGCTAAATACTCTCTCTCAGGGGACGCCAGGTAAGGTTTTTCAGGATGGATTTTCAGGTTCAGGACATTGGATCGCAATTTTCTCATAGGATAGGGGCAATATCTTCAGCGACTTCGGTTCCTTTTCGATAAAAAATGCTTTGTTTTCACAGTTCCGGGTCGATGTATTGGATTTGGGTTAGTTCAAAAAAGAAAGTTGATTGACATTGGACTTTGCGGTTTCATAGATATTGGAAAACAAGAGTTCAAGGACGGTAATTAAGGACATTGGATGGTTTGTTGAGGTTGCTAATCCTCGTCAATCAACTTCTGTATCAAAAATAGCTGTGGATAAGAATGTTAACAAGAGCATAAATGCCCGATTTTATTTATTCAGTATTTACTGCGGTTGTCGTAGACTTCGCAAAAATAACTTCGAAGATTTCCCGTTTTAGTCTCGTAAACTTCCCTTTTATGGATCGTAATCGTATATTCCGAATTGATTTTCTTTCGTAGATTTACGATGGTATTTCTCGATGAATTGTTGCAATTTAGCAGTGAGTTTGATTACGATCAAGCCAGCCTGCCGGCAGGCAGGCCTTAATCTGAAACAATAACCGTATGAAAAATCTCGACACGAACAGGCCTATCAAAGTAGCAATCGCAGATGATCACGCACTCTTCCGGGCTGGTGTGCGGACCTCGCTGATGGGCCGGAAAGATGTGGAATTGATAGCAGAGGCCGACAACGGCATGCAGCTACTCAACCTGCTCAAACATATCGAACCAGATGTGATCCTGCTGGATATACAGATGCCCATTATGGATGGCATTCAGACCCTGCCTGAAATCAGAAAGCTGTATCCACATATTAAAGTGATCATTCTGTCGATGCACAACGACCACTCCATGATCTCCAAGCTCATGGAAATCGGGGCCAATTCTTACCTCACAAAAAATTCCGATTCGGAAAATATATACCAGGCCATCAAGACCTGCTACGAACAGGAATTTTATTTTAACGAGCTGACAAACAAGGCGCTGTTGAGCGGACTCCGTACCAAGCGCACAGAGCCCGGCAGCCCTCAGGACATCAACCTTTCCGACAAGGAAGTGACCATCCTGAAACTAATGTGCGAGGAAAAGACCACCAAGGAAATTGCGGACATCGTAGAGATAAGCCCGCGTACCGTGGAGGCCATCCGCGACAAGCTAAAAACAAAAACGGGCGCCAAAAGCATGGCCGGCCTGGTAATGTATGCCCTTAAGAGCGGCATCATCGACCAGGAACACTGAATGCGGCGTTCAGCATAATACCAGCCCTGTACAACAGGGCTTTTTTTATTTCTGATGGGAAACTTTTTCGTGCATAATGGTCGTACGCTGCCCGAAGGCAACCCGGTGCAGGAGATGGCAGGGAGCAGCCGGTTAGACCATGGCGTGTTCGAGACCATGCGCCTTCACCACGGGAACTTGTTATTGGCGGAGTATCATTTCGAGCGGTTGTCAGCAGCCATGCAGGCCATGGAATTACGGGTACCCATGCTAACAGCCGCGTATTTCCAGGATATTACCAGGCAACTGTTCACCTCCAATGCGCACCGGGCTGCCGCCAGAATGAGGCTTACCGTTTTTCGCGATGGAAGCCGCGATGTTTTACAACCAGCGGATTTTATTATCGAATCATGGGACCTGCATGCCGCCTACACGTTTCCGGGGCATGGGCTGAATGTCGGACTCTATCCCGGTGCATTCAAGCACCCCGATGCCATTGCCGCTTACAAAACCAATTACAGATTGTATTCGATGGCCGCAGCCTATGCACGCGACCATGCGCTGGATGAATGCATGGTATGGAACAGCGCCGGCAATATCTGCGATGCCGCTATTTCGAACGTGTTCTGGATCAAAGACGGGCAAATAGGCACTCCCCCGCTTTCTGAGGGATGCATTGCAGGAGTGATGCGCCGGCACCTGTTGCACTCGTTGCAGGAAAAAGAATTCCAGGTTGTAGAAAAGCCACTTACACTGGAATTGCTGCTGGATGCAGATGAAGTTTTTTTAACCAATGTAATACGGGGCATCCGCCCGGTGGAAAAGTTTCAGCAGGTGAAGTATGGGAATGCGTTTACAAGAAAAATATTTGAATCATTCGTCCGGCCGTTGAATCAATGAGCCTTATCATTGTTACGGAATACCTCGCATTGTGATGGGTCGTTGGATACATGGATGGCCGTCATGCACGTTCGAACGCAATAACCGCATAACTACTGCTGAACCAGTCAGCCTCGTAACTGAACAATTTAGCGGCGAGCTTGTTATCATCTGCATGCAGGCAGTCAACATTTTCTGGTTTCGCCGCGACCTGAGGCTCACCGACAATGCAGGTTTATATCATGCCCTGACAGCAGGAAGGCCTGTAATTCCCATCTTCATTTTCGATAAGAATATCCTAGGCCAACTGGACGATGCGGCAGACCGGCGCGTTGAATTTATTCATGCCGCATTGGAAAACCTGCAAGCAGACCTGGTAAAAATGAACAGTTCGCTGGAAGTATATCACGGATTGCCGGCAGAAATATTCACGAAATTATTATCGGTATACAAGATCGGCACCGTATTTACCAACGGTGATTATGAACCCTATGCCATCGAAAGAGATGAAGCCATTGCCAGACTATTAAGCAAATCAGGCACAACGCTGCAGCGATTCAAAGACCAGGTGATATTTGAGAAAGATGAAATAGTAAAAAATGATGGCAAACCTTATACGGTGTTCACGCCCTATAGCAAACAATGGAAAAATAAGCTGGACACATTTTATATCCGATCGTATCCTGTGGAAAAATATTTCAACCAGTTTTTCAAACAAATAGCAGTTGCCATTCCATCGTTACAAGAGATAGGCTTTACTTCATCCCGAAAGCCCTTCCCCTCTCCGATTGCCGACCACGATATGCTGAGACATTACCACGAGGAGCGGGACTATCCCGCAAAGCGCACCAGCAGGATGGGCGTGCACCTGCGCTTTGGCACCGTCAGCATCCGCAGGTTGGCGCAGCTTGCAGCGTCGCTTAACCAAACCTACCTGAATGAGCTCATCTGGAGAGAATTTTACCAAATGATACTCTGGCATTTCCCGCAGGTCGGCAAAGGACAGGCATTTAAAAAAGCGTACGAGTTCATTGCCTGGCGCAACGATGATAAGGAATTCGAACAATGGTGCACCGGCCAAACGGGATATCCGATAGTGGATGCAGGCATGCGCGAATTGAATGAAACAGGATTCATGCACAACCGCGTACGCATGATAACAGCTTCTTTTCTCACCAAACATTTATTGATCGACTGGCGTTGGGGCGAGGCTTATTTCGCGCAAAAATTGCTCGACTTCGATCTTGCGTCCAACAACGGCGGATGGCAATGGGCAGCCGGCAGCGGCTGCGATGCCGCGCCTTATTTCAGGATATTTAATCCAACGTTGCAGACAAAAAAATTCGATCCCAAACTGGAATATGTCAGGAGATGGGTGCCGGAATTAGAGACGTTTCATTATCCGAAGCCCATTGTGGAACATGAATTTGCACGAAAGCGTTGCCTGGAGGCGTACAGGGAGGGCTTGCGCGTGCAACATTCGTGACGGCAACCTGTCATTATGGTTACAAATTGAAAAGTATGAGAACAGTTATCTGCATCGTGCTCGTTGTTACGGCGGCCTGTTGCTATGCCCAGCCTGAACAACGCAACAAACAATTGCAGAAGATCGACACCCTGCATCTCAATCTGAAAATGTTTGCAGACAGCATTACCGGACATGAGCGGGACGAATACGAGAAAGCCCGGAAGTTGTTGTATTGGCTGAGCTCCAACTTTGAATGGAAGGCCACCGATTATAAAACGAGAACGGTGAACGAGATCATTGCCCGCAATGGCGGTAACTGCTTTGAGCTGGCTAAGGTGTACATGGCGCTTATTAAGGAAGCGGGCATTACGCACCGCGGCGTCGCCGAGATCAATATACACCCTTATACCCCAAGGCGGCAGGCTTCGGCCGCAGAACTGGTAAAACAAAAAGGAAATTCATTCAGCGTATTTGGCTTGCAGCACAACGATCACCGCTGGGTGGAAATTTATGATAAGAAAAACAATCTCTGGCAGCCCGCCGATCCGTCGATGGGCGTTATCGGGCTAAATGATTGGTTGAAGGCCCGCGTATGGTTTGGAGAAAGGAAGACCATCGATACCGCTATTACCAATAGCATGATCGTTCCCTTCGTAATATTTTCTACCGATGCCAAAAGAGCCCCGGACGAGAACAGAACGGCTTACTATCTTATCGAGGGGTTCAATAACCTGTACCAGGGCAAATTGGAAACGCTGCCAGAATGGAAGGAATGGGTGAACGCGGTAAATGCGCTAACCGGACCGGCAAAGAATGCCTTCACGGGCAAGGAAAACCTGCACGACCACCAGGCCAGCATCAGCAAGCTGGCAGACACCTACCAGCAATTGAAAAGCGCTTATAACCGCAAGTATGGGCAGCGTGGTTAGGCATGCAATTGTTTATATACCTGCATCATCGTATCAACTGCCTGCCGCCCATCGGAGCCTAACGTTGATGAATAGTTGTTAACATATAGATCAATATGCTTGCGCATTACGTGTTCATCCATTTCCTGCGAATGCTGCTTCACATAATCGCTGAGCTCGGGATAGCGGTCGAAGGCATATTGCAGGCTTTCGCGGATCAGCGTATTCATTTGTTGTTGTAATGTTTCATCGAAGCTTTTCTTCATTACAATGCCCCCCAGTGGGATCGGTCCCCCGGTTTGTTGCTCCCAGAAATCGCCAAGGTCCATCAACTTTACCAATCCTTTTTGTTGGTATGTAAAGCGGTTTTCGTGAATGATCACTCCACAATCGGCCTTGCCAGATAATACCGCGTCTTCAATGTCGGAAAACACCATGAACTTTTTGTTGGCGGCAGATGGAAAAGCGAGGGAGAACAGGAAGTGGGCGGTAGTATGCTCACCGGGAATGGCCACTGCCAGGTTGGGAATTTGCGATGAAAGGTCAGGTATTGCTTTTGTGGCTATCAACAAGGGCCCCACCCCTTTACCGAGTGCGCCTCCCGCATCGAGGAGATGGTATGCATGCAGGATAGATGGCAGCACGCCATAGCTTACCTTGCTTATGTCCAGCTGACCTGCCAACGCCCAGCGGTTGAGCGTTTCCACATCGTCGAGGATCACTTCAAACTCCAGTTCCCCGCTGTCGATCTTTTTATTGACCAATGCGTCGAAAATAAAAGTATCGTTCGGGCAGGGAGAAAATCCCAGGGAAAGTTTTTGCTTGCTCATAACCGTGCTTGCGGCAGCGGCTATTACAATCCATATTCCGCCACCTGTAGAATTTCAGATAGCGAAGTTAAGGTGCTTGCGAATAACCAGGTTTGCACAAAGCCGGTGCCTTGTTTGCCGCCGTAGTTTTTAACCCAGAAGGTGGCTTTGCCTACTTCATCGGTAGCCAGCACGGTTGTAACGTCTTGCGGCGGCATGCCGTTGCGCGTGACCATGTTCGTAGTGAGTCCCCACCGCTTACCTTCCAGTGTAGGAGTGGATGGATAAAATCCGCCAAAAGCACGCGTATCGCCGTACTTATAAGGTATGCCTGTAATTTTTTCGGATATGGCAAAGTCGACGCCCTTCAACTCTCTTTTTTGTTCGTCTATGACATATACCGCGGGATTCATGCCCGTGATGACCACTTTGCCGCCTTGCCGCAGGTACTGCATCAGGAGGTTGGTGCTTACGGTATCGCCTATTATAGATGATGGAAAAAAATTGGTGGCAAATACCACTACGCTGCTTTGGCGGTCGGCAATGCGTTGCCGCATGAAATCTGCCAGCGCAGTTTGATCAAGCACTTTATAGCCTGCGGAAGCAAAAAAATCTTTCGCGTATACATCCAATCCATACCGGTGGTATTGAAAAGCCGGATCTTTTATCCAGAATACCGCGCGTTGCGGGGCGGGCGCAGGTGTTGAACCAGACTTCAGGCAAAACAGCATTCCCTCATCGTTGCCTACATATAAATTACCATTTGCAGGTACGGGTGAAGAAAACAAGCGGTCGTTGGTCCTGAAGCGCCATACTTCTTTCCCAGTGTAGAGGTTGAGGCAATACACGAACCCGTCGTTGCTGGCATTGAACACTTTATCGCCTACAATGGAAGGCGAGGCCCAAACGGGTGCACCTGTCATAAACCGCCACAGCTCTTTTCCTGTATGCAGGTTGAGTGCATTGATGAAGCGGCCGTCGGAAGTACCGGTGACGACGATGGTATCTTTAATTGCCACCGATGAAATGATCCATGAAACCTGGTAATTGTATTCCCATTTTCTTGCGCCGGTCAGCGCATCGATTCCATAAAGGTAACCATCGCGGCCGCCCACTACGACTATGTTATTGACTATAGCAGGCGATGCAATTACCGCTTTGCGGTCGAAGCCGAAATTTTCGTTGCGCATGGTATCGCCATGGGTTGCGAACTGCCATACCAGCTTGCCCGACTTATCGAGGGAATATACTTTACCAGCGCAATCGCCCACATAAATTTTGTTGTCATAAACTGCCGGAGTGGATCGAAGGCGCGAGCCTGCATTGAATTTCCACTGAATGCTGCCGTTGGATGCATTGATCGCATACAGGTTGCCATCGCCGCTGCCGGTATAAAGAATCCCTTCGCTGACGAGTGGTGAAGAAATGTAATAATCAAATGCCCATTCGTAAGGAAGGTCGGCGCCGAGTTGTTTATGCCATTTTAATTTGCCGCTTACTGCGTCTATTGCATACAGTGAGTTTGCGCGGCTGGTGAAATAAATGGTGTTTTTATGCAATGCCGGAGACGAATGCACGGGTGCATCTGCCTTGAATTTCCACAACAGTTTGCCTGCTGTATCCAGTGCGTAGCAATGGTGATCGCCGCTGCCTACATATATTTTATTACCCTGTATTAACGGAGTGGAACGGATGGCATGGCCTGTTTTAAAAGTCCATCGCTGCTTCACCGATGCGTAAGTCGATTGATCGCTGTACAAACCGGTGTGTGCTTCGTTTCCACGGAACTGTGTTTGAACCGCCGGTTTTACAGGATCGTTTGCTGCTGCAACAACCGAACATATCATGAAAATAAGAATGGTGAATAGTTTGACCATACCTAGGATGATTTAAATGAACCCATTTGAGGTTTGCGAAAAATAAAATTTCTGTCGGCGCCGCCGGGAGAAATTGGACGAGTGGTACCGGGCCCTGCGCGTTTATGCACGCTGGCTTATAATGGAGTGAATTTGCTGCGCCAGGTTGTGAATGGCCTGGCCGATTTGCCATTTGCTTTTGTTTCGTTCTCCCACGTAATTGGAGATGGCCCTTAGTTGCAGAAAGGGAATGCCTTCGCGCAGGCATACATAGTGGAAGGCCGCGCCTTCCATGGACTCGATGGCGGGGTGGTATTTTTCACGGATCTGTTGAATGCGTTGCGGGCTGGTGGTGATTTCGTTGATGCTTACCGCGGTTACCTGCTGCAGGGGCAGGGCATTTAAAAGTTGTTCGTGCGGGTTGGGCAGCCATCCGTTGGTGTAAGGCAGGGCGTGGGCGTTTTCGAGCTCCATGTCGAATACATCTTTCCAATGTTCCTGTTCATATACGCCGAGGTCGGCAAAGCGGTCTTGCCGCACTACCACGGGTGTGGCGAGCGGAATGGATTGGTCGAAGCTGCCTGCTATGCCCGCCTGGATGATCAGGGAGGGTTTATTGGCGTGGATGGCTTTAAGAAGGTGGTAGACCGTAGGTGCGGCGCCTATGCCGGTGATGAGCACTTTGTATTGCGCGGAGGATGTTTGTGTAAGCTGTTCGAGTTCGAGCGTGGTAGCTGCAACGATACAGATGGACATGCTGGTGATTATAGCTCAAGATTAAAGAAAAATACGTTCGAAATCTGTTGTTTTTCCCTTTTTATGGCTTGATGGGACAATTAGTTTTGAATGGCTTTGAAGAACCGCGGCTCACGGTATTTTGAGGGATTATTCGGTGAGTTGCGACTTCCGATAGCAGTTAGTTTTGGAGATGGCCCCGCTAGTCGTGGTGGGGCTTTTTTTTATCCCTTGGAGTGATTGTTGGGGGAATGTAGGGGGCCGTGTGGTTGTCGGCTCCGTATCCAATATCCTGGAACGGATGCCGAATGCTGAACTGGATATTCCTGAAACGGTGGCTGCACAAGGCAAAATTTTGTTGTTGTTTTTTTGGTTGCTGCGTAAATCGAAGCGATGGATATTGGGATGGGAGGTTGATTAGTGGATGATGCTGATTGCTAGGTGTTGCTGATAGGAAAGCGGGTGAATTGGAAACTGGGCTGTTTGGTTAGTGACGGATATGATCGATCATGCTGTGGCGACTCGCGGTTATGCATGGATTGGACGCATGATGAATGTAGTGAGGGCGTGAGTATGCGTAGATATATGGATAAAAATAAAAAAGCCTCGGCTTTCGCTGAGGCTTTTAATAGATATGGCAGCTACCTACTCTCCCGCATTGTGGTGCAGTACCATCGGCCATGAGGGGCTTAACTTCTCTGTTCGGTATGGGAAGAGGTGAACACCCTCGGCAAAACCACCATAAGAATATAAGATTTGAAATGTGCTGGTTAGGGCGATTTCAAATCAATAAAGTACATATTGGGTAAGTTGTAACCCGAGAAACGGGTAGATAGACAATAAAAAAAAATTAAAGCATACGGGTAATTAGTACTACTCGACTTTACTGTTACCAGTTTTACATCTGTAGCCTATCAACGTCATAGTCTTTGACGACCCTTAAAAGTAAACTCATCTTGAGGTAGGTTTCACGCTTAGATGCTTTCAGCGTTTATCCTGTCCGTACATAGCTACTCGGCATTGCACCTGGCGGCACAACCGATACACCAGCGGTACGTACGACCCGGTCCTCTCGTACTAAGGTCATGTCCTCTCAATTTACTAGCGCCCATCACAGATAGGGACCGAACTGTCTTGCGACGTTCTGAACCCAGTTCACGTGCCACTTTAATCGGCGAACAGCCGAACCCTTGGGACCTTCTCCAGCCCCAGGATGTGACGAACCGACATCGAGGTGCCAAACCTCCCCGTCGATATGAGCTCTTGGGGGAGATCAGCCTGTTATCCCCGGAGTACCTTTTATCCTTTGAGCGATGGCCCTTCCATGCAGAACCACCGGATCACTTCAGCCGACTTTCGTCCCTGCTCGGCTTGTATGCCTCACAGTCAAGCTCCCTTATACTGATGCGCTCTACGTACGATTACCAACCGTACTGAGGGAACCTTTGCAAGCCTCCGTTACGCTTTAGGAGGCGACCACCCCAGTCAAACTACCCACCATGCACTGTTTCCCGCATAGGGATTAGACCCTAAGCAAACGAAGGTTGGTATTTCAACGTTGACTCCACGACCCCTGGCGAGGCCGCTTCATAGTCTCCCAACTATCCTACACATCGTTTGCTCAGAATCAATGCAAAGTTGTAGTGAAGGTTCACGGGGTCTTTCCGTCCCGTGACGGGTAACCGGCATCTTCACCGATACTACAATTTCACCGGGCTCGTGGAGGAGACAGTGTTCAACTCATTAGACCATTCGTGCAGGTCGGAACTTACCCGACAAGGAATTTCGCTACCTTAGGACCGTTATAGTTACGGCCGCCGTTTACTGGGGCTTCAGTCAGGAGCTTTGGCTTGCGCCGAACACCCTTCCTTAACCTTCCAGCACCGGGCAGGTATCAGGCTCTATACGTCATCTTTCGATTTTGCAGGGCCCTGTGTTTTTGTTAAACAGTTGGTTGAACCATTTTACTGTGACCGCATTGCTGCGGTACGCTTTATCCCGAAGTTACAGCGTCAATTTGCCTAGTTCCTTCTCCACGGCTCACCCGAGCGCCTTAGAATATTCATCCCGTCTACCTGTGTCGGTTTGCGGTACTGGCAGCATTAGCCTAACCTTAGAGGTTTTTCTCGGCGGTTTGATTAGCGTCACTATCGCCTTGGCCGAAGCCTCAGCGTACTATCAGGTTCGCCTTTCTCTGCGGATTTACCTACAAAGAAAATAACTACACCCTTTAACCTTCTATTCCGTAAGAAGGCGGACGTTTCACTACCGCGTCACCCCATCGAAACTAATGCTGGTGCTGGAATATTAACCAGCTTTCCATCAGCTACCCCTTTCGGGTTCACCTAAGGACCAGACTAACCCTGATCCGATTAACGTTGATCAGGAACCCTTAGACTTACGGCGATGGAGTTTTTCACTCCATTTATCGTTACTTATACCTACATTTTCTTTTGAAATCGCTCCAGCATATCTCGCGATACACCTTC